>Ga0208968_1000104_pt1 | contig 84285 bp, 77 predicted proteins | sample RifOxyA3_FD_184031 | JGI IMG/M metagenome (GOLD analysis project Ga0208968, IMG submission 184031) | Groundwater microbial communities from Rifle, Colorado - Rifle Oxygen_injection A3 (SPAdes) | ecosystem: Environmental > Aquatic > Deep subsurface > Groundwater | place: Rifle, Colorado, United...
GAGGAACCTATGTCCGTTTCAAGCATGAATACAAAACCCCGAAGACCGAATGAAGAGCCGTATGCGGGAAAGCTGCTCGTACGGTTCCGCGAGGGGCTGGGCAGGCAACTGCCCGGTCTACTCAACAATGACGAACAGAGATTTCTCGCAGATGTTGGCATGGAGAATCTGCCATTTCCCATAAAGGTATCTTCCAAAACCAATGCTGACGGACAGGCGACCATCGCCACCATTTCCATTCAGGCGCGCATCATGCAGGAATTCGAGGCGCAATGGATCGATACGTTTATTCAGATCCTTCACCAGCACCGGGAAACGATCGGCGCAAAATCCCTGCGGAAGAACATCCTTGATTACCTGAAGGCCTTGAACGCCTCGGTGGTACGGGTAGACTTCCAATTCCCGCAGTTTGTTGAAAAAATCACCCCCGTATCCAAGGAAAAATGCCTGGTCAGGTACCTATGCACCTTTTCCGCAAAAGTTTCGTCCCTGGATAATAAGCCTAAAATGTTTTTCAAGACAAAAATACCGGTAATCACTACGTATCCGGTATCGTTAGAAAAGAAGCCGAAGGGGCTTTTCGGCCAGCTCTCGACAGTGGCTATTGAGGCTGAATCTTCCATAGACATTTTTCTTGAGGACCTGGTTGACATCGTTGACCGTCACGCACTCGCCCCGGTCTATTCGTTCCTGACACAGGATGATCAGAACTTTATCATTGATAAAATCCACTCGGAGAAAAAGACCAGCGTGGTCATGCTCGACGAGATCAAGGATGAACTGGCGTACAACCGGAGTATCGACTGGTATTCGGTCAGTTGTTCCAATTATGGAATGCTTCATTATTACAACACGGTCATAGCCACTGAAAAAAGCTCATGGATACCTTTCAGCGGTTACGAAGACAGCTGAATGGATCCCTGTCTTACAGACAAAACCAAGCGGCATGGGCCGTATTATGAATGGACGCGGAGAGAAAACGGTGTTTTCAAGAATACCGTTGTTTCAAAGGATGAAGCGGATGCATTTGCGAAGGCAATATCAAAGTATCACAAAGTCATGGGCCTTTTATCGCAATGAGGCTCCAAGTCAGCATGAATAATTTTGACCAAGTCGTCATAACAGCCTGTTTTTCAATGGGTTCAGGCTCGCCCTATATGTAAGCATATCTGCGGAATGCAGGTCAAGATTACCGATCGTACAATGCATCTTTCGTCCCGGCGAACGGCTGTTGTGGCACCAGATTTTAGTCTGCATGTTCCGAGTCTCGTGTGCGGAAAGTACCATGACAGCATTTGCCTGTTGTGCGAAGTGCGATCGCCTGCTTTATTTCTTCGACGGCTGTCTCTTTGTTCCTTTGTTGCCCTTGCCTTTGCCCGATCCATCACGTCGCGGAGTTCCACCGCACGAACCACGATTTTTACCTGCTGGCATAACGTCTCCTTTTTAATGTTTATAGTGCAGCCGCCTATTAAATGGCGACCGTATTTTGTACACCGTATATATCAAGGTTAACCTCCAGCAGGTGTGCTTTTACTTTTGGGTAGTTTACTGGAAAACCACCGGAATAAATCGTAAAATTCATATGGAAAGGACCTATTCCATCGATATCTGGCCAATGGTTATCTCATTTATCAAACCTTTCACACCTTTTATATCGTTTACGAGTTTGCCAACCAAGGCCTTTTCAGCACTATTTTGCGCAATGCCCCGTACCGTGACTATGCCGTTTTTAGTCTCAACGTTTGTTTTAATGGCGCTGGTCGAATGATGAAACAGCAAGGCGAGTTTGACCTGCGCGGTAATGGATGCGTCGTCAATGGTATCACCAGCTTTTTGCACGGTTGTTTTCCCGGATTTTTCAACGGTCATATTGTTGGTGACGTTTTTAACCCCGTCAACATCCTTGACGTATTCAACTGTCAGTTCTTTTTGCGCTTCATTGGCTGCTTCTCCGGTCAAGGTAACTATGCCGTCACTGACATGCACTTCAGTGTTAAAACCGCTCACGTTTTGATGGAACAAAAGCATGGTTTTGACCTTCATGCCAATCCACGTGTCCGAGTTCTCGGACGATTCATCTTTGACCTTCAGCTTGTTGTCCACGCGCTTAACTCCCGGAAAACCCGCGACAGTCTCTTCGGCCAACGCCCGGTGCGACCATTCGGTTACTGTTCCTGTTAAAGTAACAATGTCGTCATTGACTACTTTGATCGTGATGTCATCGTTTTTTAGATAGGTCTTGAATACATAAGACTTTTTTGCTGATGATTCAATCCTGTCGCTTTTTTGGCTTGCCAGCGTCAAGCTGACTCCCAGAATAACAACTGCGGCTGTGATCATGCTTGCAAGCTTGGTCTTTTTCATACTGTCGTCTCCTTGCTTTAGGTTTATGGTAGATTTCCGATCACCGTATTGCAATAACTATGCCAGATATAGACACGTTTTTCCTCTTTTTCAGAGGGGTACAGCGCAAAGACCGCATGGTTTTTATTGTTTATGATAATGCTCGTCTCAAAAATGAAACACTTGTTTATTCACTAATTCCAACTCTGTCTTCATCAAGATCGTCATGCCTGTCACCTCCTAGGCTATAGTAATTATTTTCCTCATCTTCACTGCCAACATTCTCCTGTTCATCATCCAATTCAGCACCCGGCACATCAAGATCGACGCCAAGCGCCACTTCATTGAGGTTTTTTTTATTATTCTTTCCGGGTTTTACCCTGGGCCTTTTATTTTTGGACAAATCTTCCGGATCAAGGCCCAGCTTTTTTCCTTTATTGTAGATATCATCTCCGGCGGGATAGGCGGGGTATCCCGGAAATGACTTTTTCTTTTCTCCGATCACCGGGGCTGAGCCGGTCTTGGGTAACCTTTTATTTTTTATCATGCCAAACGCCGTTGCTAATGCATCGGTTCTGTTTTTGTTTTCCATGGAGCGCCTCCGTGTGTTAATTATTTTTCAGTCCTATGCCCAGTGCTTCGAACCCGGAAATTACATCGAACAGTTCTTCGTCAATACCATCGCCCACGGCCCAAACCTGGGATTTGCCCGGCAGGTCCGCCAAAGCCTTGACTGTATAATCGGCCACCGCGTCATTAAACCGGCCTACCAGTACCTGGTCCGAGCCGAACACGACCGCTTCAATCACAACCGCCAACCACGCCGATGTCATCCGCATCAAACTGTATGTCTATGACACTGCTGCGCACCGAAATAACCACCCCGCGGTTCAAAACAGGATTATTGTTTTTCATGATCGTTCACGCTATTCAGAGCGTGCAGGGGGACTGGCCTGAACAGCGCATACGCAGGCGCCGAAAATAAAAATACAGCCCGAAATATATATCCACAGCAGCAAGGCCATGATCCCGCCAAACGTGCCGTACATGGCATTAAACGTGGCGAAACTTTTCAGGTAAATGACGAAGAGGCTTTCACCTGTGCGCAGAAGAACCGTGGCAAACAGGGCAGCGGCCCAGACCTCGGCAAACCTTGTGGGCCTGCGCGGAGCGAGCCGGTAAAAGAGGGTCAGTCCCAAGAACATCAGCACTAATGGGAACAGGAATAGTATTGACCGGTTTATTCCGTAATGAAAAGCAGCGACTGGGAACAGCCAATTATCCGTGATTTGTATAAGTATGGGTACCACCAGCCCCAGAAACACTATACCTGTTGTAACACCGAGCATCACCAGGCCTTTCAGAGGCAGCCGCCACACATTGCGCTCGGCGGCCATGTCCCAGGCACGATTGGTTGCACGGATAAGAGTCATGAAACACTGGAGAACAACCCAGATCAGGATGATAAAGGCAACAACGCTGGCCTGTACGCGCGCTTTGATTACGCCGGCGATTACACCGGAAATATGCTCCTGCATGTCGCCGCTGATAGGGGTGTAGCTTTCCACGTAGGTAATCACCTCTTTCCCCGCCCTGTCCTGGTCGATAAAGCGTGAGGCAAAAGCGGCCAAAAGGATCATCAGAGGAAACAGGGAAAAGAACGCATTGAAGGCGAAGGCGCCTGCCCACTGGTCCCCGTCAATCCGTATGAACCTTTTAATGGCGAAAGAAAGTATGGCCCATATTCTCTTAGGCTTTGTGTCAAATAGTTTGAGTGTATTCATCCGGCTCGCTCATGCGAATTGTTTCAATGGGAATACTCTTTTTCAACTGGTTCTTCGACCCAGTATCCCTGGCGATTGTCCGGTTTTTTTCGGACAGGTAAAGGGTCTGGGAATTCCCCCCAGACATATGGACCGGTCCAATACAGCGGCCATCCAAAATAGCCGTAATAGGCCTCCTCAAATTGCCGTGAGACGGGTTTATTGCTGGAGAGGGACGGACTGTCCTCAATTTGTTTTTTAGTCAGGTGTATGGTGACGTTTTGTTTGTCTTTGTTCACGGCTGCCAGCGCATAGGGGGAAATCAATGCCTGCCTCCCATAAGCCAGTTTTCCGTATCAGCGACAAGATACCGGACCGCCCAGTGGTGGTCATCGAAGTAGAATTCATTGATCTGCCCAATCTCCCCATCAAAACTGTGCAATGCGTAACCCTTCAGTGTTTTTGTTTTGATTAGCATAACCCTCTTTCTTGCAGATGCAGTGAAATTTATTTCACAATGGTCATTTTTTTGGTTAAAATAAAGTCCCCGGCGACAAGCCGGCAAAAATATGCGCCGCTGGACAGACTTTGATATTCATTGCCAGTGAGTATGGCCGTTGTATGATAGCCCGCTTCCTGACGGCCATTGATAAAGGAGGCGATTTCATGACCCGATACATTGAACAATTTTAAAGAGACCATGCCGGTTTGAGATACATAATAATTGACCAGTGCGCCTGGGAAAAATGGATTTGGCGACAGAGTCAGGAACATGGATGGCTTGGGCCCTGGCCCCTCCTCAAACAGCCCCGTTGCCATGGTGACCCTTTCCGCGAAGATATCGAACTGGCCGTTTCTAAAGTCCTGCCAGGCGATAATGGCTCCGCCGCTTCCATCGCCGATTATTGACGGGTTGGTCTGGCAGCCAGACACAATGCTGATGGCCTTGCCGCCTGCGGGCCATTGGATCCCGCCGCTGGTGTTTACTCGTTGCGCATAAATGTCGGGGGTTCCCCTGCGTGCGTCGCTCCAGGTGATATAGGCGCCGCCATAGAAGTCTTCGGTGATGGCGGGAATTGTTTTACCGCTGTCAGCAATGCCGATGGCCGTTCCCGTTGAGGTCCACAGCACCGCTCCCTGCCCATTCACCCGTTGCGCATAGATATCAACAACAGCGCCATTCCGTTTGTCCTGCCAGGCGATGATCGCGCCTCCTCCTCCGTCACTCACGATTTGGGGATTGGTCTGGGCATTGGGCGCATTATTGTTCATGACGTTGCCGTCCGTTGTCCATTGCTGCGCGCCATTACCATTCACCCGTTGCGCATAGATGTTATAATCAGTTGTGCTTCGGAAATCATACCAGGTTATTATGGCGCCGTGGCTTCCATCACTAACAATCTCAGGTTTCAACTGGTCGCCCGGCATGGTGGCGACCGCCTTGCCGTTTGCCGGGGACCAACGTACAACACCTCCGCTGTTCACCCGTTGAGCGTATATGTCAAAATCACCCGCGCGTTTGTCCTGCCAGGTAATAATCGCGCCGCCGCTTCCATCGCCCACTATTTGAGGAAAGCATTGCCCGCTGTCCTGCACACAGATCGGTAGTCCATGTGCGCCCCATAATACTGCGCCATTTGAATCAACCCGTTGGGTGTAGATATCATCGTTGCCATTGCGTCTGTCCTGCCAGACAATTATTGCGCCGCCTGTCTCATCGCTGACAATCGCACTGTGGGTATGGGAACTGTCCGCGGAACATAGGGCAACACCGTTTACGGCCCATTGGATCGCGCCATGCGCATTAACCTTTTGAGCATAGAGCGTACTGGCGCCAGCGCGTTCATCCTGCCATGCGATTATGGCCCCGCTCCTGTGGTCTTTCACGATCAGTGGAAGTGTTTGATTGTTGTTGGCTGAGCATATGACCACGCCGTTTGCGGCCCAGTCCACTACCTCGTCGCAAAAGCACAACCGCTGGGCGTAAATGCCGTATGTACCATTTCGCATGTCCTGCCAGACAACGATGCCGCCGCCGCTGCTGTCACTTACCATGGAAAGGTTGGTCTGATCGTTGACCATTGTGCAGACTGGATTGTTTATCGTTGAATCAGATAACCATTGGGACATGGCCTGTACTGGGACAAGGAGAATCGCCGCAAGCAAGGTGAAAAAAATAGTGGTCCCGTAGCAAAAACCATTGCGTCGGATGATGGGAAAATGTGTCACATGTTCTCCTTTGTGTATTGTCTATTGTGGTGTAATCAATATGTAGTATCAATGCGGTTTCTTTCCATAAGTTTTATCAATTCGCCTTTTGCCTCTCCGGGCCCGAAAACCAACACTGATCCAAAGTTTTTAAGACAGGACATCACCTTGCCGTAATATTCATTGAGGTGCATGCTAAATTCTCTTTGTTGATGATCGTCTGCCTGCACCAGTTGCGATTCAAAGGAAGCGGTCGAACGCTTGCTGTTGAACCGGCCAGGCTGTTTTTCAACATTCGGCAGTATCTCCTGTGTGCTGACCTCACTGTCCGATATGTTTACAACAACCGCCTTCCAGTGATCGATCCATGCGCCTGCTACTGTTTCCATGGTAGTCTCTCCCTGAATAAGGCATGTACGCCGTGCTGAAAATCAGCCCACTTCTAGCCCACCTTTAGAAAGCAACAAGAGTGCCATAGGGCGCTTTGGCGATAAAACCCTTGGAAAGCCTTATTCCTGGGTTCAAACCCGTACAAAGTTACTGCTTTTGAGAATAGCAGGTTGACAATTTTGAGAATCGCACTACACAGAAAAGCTATGTAGTATATACGCTATCTTTCCGTATATACAAAAAGGCGGCTCCGTCCTATATTTTATGTAGAGACAGATCGTTACATGACCCCCTGAAGCAAGGACGATGGAACTGAGATATCGGTGGTTTTAATAGGGATTATTATGCTACAAATGTTAATCGCTTAACAAGGGAGGAGAAAATGTTTTATCATTTCACAAGTTTCCTGCTGATTATGTCCGTTTTTGTTTTCGGAAACACGTATTTCATCGACTATGTTTCCGGGTCTGATACCAACCCGGGAACATCCCAATCTGCTCCGTGGAAACGGTGTCCTGGAATGAACGGCTTTTCAGCAGCCTATTTCCATGCAGCGGGTGATGTCTTTGTTTTTAAAGGCGGCGTTACTTGGCCGGCGGCGGCGCTTCCTCTGACTATCGCGTACAATGGGTCCGTGGAAAATACTGATACATACACAACGGACCATGCCTGGTATTCTGGGGCAGATTGGACACAGCCCGCTTTTGACGGCGAGTTGTTTGAGAAAACCCTTGTATCAGCTTCGGATAAAAGCCATGTCCTGATCAATGATCTTCGGCTCATTAATGCCGGGGCGCTTACCGCCAACGGAGTCATTGGATTTAAATTCATAAACTGTTCATATTTTGAACTGAGCAACAACACTTTTGCGCCTGAAAGCTGGGGTTGCCTCTATGTCTCGACAGAGAGGACCGGAGATTATAATACTTTTCTGGTACACCATAACGACATTTCGCGGTGCGCGTTTGCCATGAGATTCGTACCAGCGGCCCCGGCCTCAATCATGTACAATGTCCAAGTCTATAATAATACCATTCATGATTTTCATTCCCAGTTGAGCGGGGCGGTGCATGGCGATGGTATTCAGCATTATTGCTCTCCGGACAATGCCGCGTCATACGACCGGTATATTGAAGGGTTTAAAATATTCAATAATCACTTTTCAGGGGATTTTTCCCAAGTTGCAGGCTCGGGCGGCGCTATGACCGCGCTCATATACCTCAGCGGATCCTCAAAAGGCGTGCAAATATACAATAATGTCTTTGCACCCCAATATTCAGGCAGCCAGAGCCCAAATTTTTTCGAATCGTTCATATCATTGCGCGACAACCCAAACCGCGGCGGACACCACAAGATTTATAACAATACTTTCAGGACTCCGGTTTCAGGAGGACAGGCGGCTGCGATCCTGGAGGACGATACGCGCTATCCGTCGCCGTTCCTTGATGTTAAAAACAACATCTTCAGCAATTTTAACTGGCCATTTGATCTCCGTTCAACCAGTCATACAATAGACTATAATGATGAGCATTTTGTGAGCGACATTGGAAAATGGGCCGGCAGCTTCGTCGGTTCATTTTCCAATTGGGTAGCGCTTGGTCTGGACCGTAACGGGCACAGTGAAGACCCTGGGTTTGTGTCATCGACGAATCTTCATCTTAGCCAGACCTCTCCCTGCATTGGGCAGGGGGCCGACCTTTCAGATCATTTTACCACTGATATTGAAGGTAATGCGAGGTCCGGATCAGAAGGATTTTCTCTGGGCGCTTATGATTTTGACCTGGATTCCCAGCCAACTACGGCAGTGCAGGGGACTTTGCTCCCGACTGTCCCTGGCCTGTTTCCGCTAAATATTCGCTCGTATCAAAACGGAGCGGCGCGCATTTCCCTTCCATACTTCACGCAATACCAGTTGGCCGTCTATGCGATCAATGGACAACGAATGGGCCCGAGCGCCCGGGGCGTTGCGGGTGCGGGACTCCATGTGGTATCCATGAATAAAACACGGCTGCCGCAGGGGGTGTATATGCTGCGGCTCGCGATTCAGGGAGGAGTTGTCAGCAAAAAAATATGCGTCGTGAAATAGTAGGAGAGAAGAGTATGTAGATAAAACCCCCGCAGCAGGCCCCTGCGGGGTCCCAGCAGTGTACCGGTGAAATATGCGTTTCCTTGTGTTACGCAGTAAGCTTTTTGTCGAATGACCGCTTCCGACGACGCGCTCTGGTGGTGGAACGCGGGTTCAAAGTCGCTGAATTTCCGAAGACTGTTTCGTGAAAAGACGGGTCTTCGCCTGAATGCCGGTCTGAAGCGGGGTGTTTGGGTTCTTCAGTCTTGCCGTTTCATGAGTGCCAGCATGTCCCTGACCGCTTGATCCAGGCCCACCAGGACCGCGCGCGCGATGATCGAGTGGCCGATGTTCAGTTCCTCGATAAAATCAATTGCCGCGATATACGGGGTATTGACATAATCGAGTCCATGGCCTGCGTTTACGCCAAGACCGAACTTGTTGGCGGCCAGCGCCATGTTTTTTATCTGGTCGAGCGCCGCGGCCTTTTCAGCCCCGGTCACGTTCGCGTAGTGGCCCGTATGCAACTCGATATAATCAGCTTTTATTTTTGCCGCTGCTTTCAGCTGTTTCAAGTCAGGATCAACAAACAGACTCACGAGAATGTTGTGGTTTTGCAGGGTTTGGATGACGCCCTTGAGTTCGTTTTCCATGCCTGCGGCGTTGAGCCCGCCTTCGGTGGTCAATTCCATCCGTTTTTCGGGTACCAGGGTCACGATAGTGGGAGAGTGCTCGAGCGCAATGCGCACCATGGCGTCGGTTGGCGCCATTTCAAGGTTGAGCCGCGAATGGATGGTTTTTTTCAGCAATAAGAGGTCGCGGTCCTGGATATGCCGCCGATCCTCGCGCAGGTGGCAGGTGATGCCATGGGCGCCAGCGAGTTCGCATAAGACAGCGGCGGCCACGGGATCGGGGTTTTGGGCCTTGCGCGCTTCGCGCACTGTGGCAACGTGGTCGATGTTCACTGATAATGTGGCCATTGTCACCTCATTCAAATAGGGAAGAAACGTTTACAATTTTAACGTCGTTTTTATGAAAATATGCTATCATAAACCTGACTAATTCAATCGAATGTACTCCGTTCCTTACAAGGACAATGCCGCTCCCTGTTTTTCGCACGGTATCGGCAAAGCGGCTCACCAGTTCCTTTTGCTGGTCAAACGTCCCATTCCGATCAGCCCAGAGGCCCGGGACCCTGCATTTTATATCCTGCGCATAGGCGAATTCCTCGGCCCTGCTATGGGCCGCAAAGCTGTTGTCCAGGAAGTATTTTTCCTCGGTCTTGATGTGTTTGAATACCGTTTTCAGAATGACCGGTTCATTTTCGACAATACGGACTCCACCGCCATGGATGCTGTACCCGGCCGCGCCCTCGAATGCATCGGACAGCCGGGCCAGCAGTTTTTCCAGGTTTTCAATGGTGGTTGTTTTATAGATGCCCATGGTGCCAAGGTCCGCATAGGGGACCGATTCCATGGGTAATTGACAGACAACCTCCCATCCTCCCTGCATGGCGCTCCGGTAGATTTTATTTGAATAGGGCTTGCCAGGGACAATCCCGATATTTATTGGACAGTTGACCAGGGCGAAGAGATCGCTCAGCTCTGGCGGCATGGATTCGCCAAACTCTTCCAGCACAATGGCGATCCGGGCGAATCCGGGTACGTATTGTTTGCCATATGTGAGTACAATGACTTTTATAGAGCCAGTATTGTCCGCAATGGTAAGGGTTATTGTTGTATCGATCGCTGATTCATACGAATCGCTGATCCAGTACGGGGTATCGCGCACTAGGCGGGCGACCATGATGGCGTATTCTGGAAGTGGTTTTCCGCGCTGCAACCGTACCTGCTGGGTGCTGGAGGCCGCGGTTTTTTGCCGTGTTTTTTTTTCGATTTTTTTATCAGAGGCGGCATAGGCTTTAAAAAGCGCATTGAGCTGTTTGTCGAGATCAAAGGCCTTTTTTCCGCCAATTGTCTTTTTTAATTTGGTTGTGGTTTGCTCAATAAAACTCCGGTCAGCAGTGAGTGCTTCGGGGGGCGGCGCTGGCTGGGCCAATGGTTTGGCAGGTTGGGCAAGGGACGCTGCCTTTGCCTGCTGCCCCGGCGTCGCGGGAACGTTTTTTCCGCTAACAACAGCGGTCTGTTGCTTTTCAGGAATGTTCCTGAACCAGGCCCGCTTATGATACAGGAAAATAACAACAATGCACAGACATACAGCGAGAAAAAATTTGATTGCGAGGGATGCGTTCCCTGGTTTTTCCATCAGGCAAAAATATAAAATTAGCCAGGCATGGTTTTAAATAGTTTATTTTCTCTCTATGCTATCGGATGAGGAACTGCGACGTTACGAACGGAACATCGCTGTTGCGGACATTGGCCGGGAAGGGCAGGAGCTGCTCAAACGGGCAAGTGTTTTGGTCATTGGCGCGGGCGGACTTGGCTCAGCGGTCTTACAGTATTTGGCCGCTGCGGGCATAGGCCGCATTGGCATTGCTGACAGAGACCTGGTCGATCTTTCCAATCTGCAGCGGCAGGTTATCCACGCAGCGGCTGATCTCGAACGTCCCAAAGTAGAATCGGCCAAGGACAAGATTCAGGCGTTGAACAGTAACGTCGTAGTGACAACGCACATGGAAAAAGTGACTCGAGAAAACGCGCGGTCCCTTGTCTCAGAATACGACTTTATAACCGACTGCACTGACAATTTTGAGGCCAAGTTCCTTATCAATGACGCTTGCGTAAGGGAACGAAAACCGTTCAGCCATTGCGGAGTGGTCCATTTTATAGGCCAGGCCCTCACCTATGTTCCAGGTTCCGCGTGCTATCGCTGCGTTTTCAGCGCACCACCGGTAGAGGGAAGCGTGCCAACCAGCCGGGAAGCGGGTATAATAGGAGCTGTCGCGGGTTTGTTTGGAACCATACAGGCGCTTGAGGCTATAAAATACCTTGTGGGTAGTGGTACCCTCCTCAAAAACAGGATGTTGATTGTTGATACGCGGGAATGCGATTTCAGGACAGTTAGGATTGCGAAGGACCCTGGGTGTTCTGCGTGCGGTAGAGCGCCGGATTGAGGGCCGGGTCGTTGTACATTTTAAACTGCCGGTATACTTTCAGACGTTTTTTCCCATCCGAGAGATCGTTCAGAAGACGGGTCAGCGCTGTGACAAGGTCAGCATGCTGTTCGCGGAGCACGGCAAGCCGTTTTTCGCATGAGACCTTATGGTCGCCGGAGGCGTCGGGCCGCCGGGTTTCCTCTTCCATGTGAAATAACCGCAGGCTGATAATTGAGAGCCTGTCAATGATGCTGCCTGGTGTTTCTGAATTGACCGGCGCGTCAGGATTCGCATGGCCCCCGATAATATCAAGAAGATGCCGGTCAATTTTTTCGATAGAGTCGTTTCTGAGTTGATTTAACCGGTCAATGGTCCGTTTTACCTGAACAATGGTTTGATCAGCCACATCGCGGCGCCGCGCTTGGTCTTCTTCGTGCCAGATGTCGTAATTGTGCCTGTGCAGCGTGAGAGCATGGACCTGCAGCGCGTCCGTTGTCCGCGGCTGGCCATCCGTGTGCCATGCGGCCACAGCGGACTGGAAAAGATCGCTGAGTGTCTTGACCGGGACCATGCATTTTCCTCGCAAAGAAGTGGTTTCGCCGCCTTTTGAAATATATATTTCGGTAATGGCCAAAGAACAGATACTTAACCTTGATTTTGACATACGGGACGATGGGGTATATCTTTCCGTCCCACGGACATCGAATGATGCCAGCACTTTGTCTGGTATTATCAAGGCCCTTGAAGAAAAAGGGGTCATGAATTACGACAGTGTCCGGATCGGCGATGTGATCAAACGAAAACGAGGCGCCTACGAACGGATCGGCGATATATTTAAAATTTATAACAAGGTAAAAGATCAATTTATCCGTGTGAGCGTGAATCCTGCCGAGGCGCTGATCACGGTCTATGGTACTTGTCAGACACAGGGCGTGTCCATTACCTATGACGATATTATCTATGTCCTGAAAAAGAACAAAGTTGTCCACGGTATTGACCACGAAGTCATAAAAAACTTGCTCCAGGGATGTATGTTCGACCAAGCAGTGGTCGTGGCCAGCGCCACGCTACCCAGAAACGGGGTTGATGCGTGCATTGAGGAATACGTACAGGTCGATGCGTCATATAAACCCAAGGTTTTTGAAGGCGGCAAGTGCAATTTCAAAGACCTGGACACTATTACCCAGGTACACGAGAACGATCTTTTAGCGGTCAAAATACCCGCTTCCGCGGGGACCAATGGTACATCTGTGTTTGGTGAACCCCTGCCAGCCAGTCCAGGGCAGGATTTGCCTTTGCCAGGAGGAGAAAACACGGTTGTCAGTCCAGAGGGGACCAAACTTTTTGCTCAACAAGCGGGGTATCTTTACCGATCTGAAAAGGGTATTGCCGTGGGTGAAGTATATGTGGTAAATGGAAACGTGGATTTTTCCATTGGCAATCTGAATTACACTGGAAAGGTCGTAATAAAGAAAAATATCAACGCAGGTTTCGAGGTCAAGGCCGGCGGTGATGTCTTTGTCTCAGGCGAAATTGAGGCCGCCCGGGTCATTTCCAAGGAAGGATCGGTCCGCGTTGAGGGTGGTGTTTTCGGTAAGAATACAGGGTCGGTCACAGCGGCACGCGATGTCGAAGCTACAGTTGTTCAGGATGCCGAGGTTTTTGCCGAGGGAATTGTTCGCATTACTAAGAACGCGGTAAATTCCCAAATTACCGCGACAGAAGGCATTGAATGCAATACCTGTATCGGCGGCGAACTCAAGTCATACGGATCAATCACCGTCCGCATGGCAGGCAACACGTCCCTGGTAAAGACGAGGCTTACTCTTTGTGATCGCGAACGCGAGAAAAATCTGCTCAAGAAAAAGCAGCTCGATGAACTTCTACGCGTTTTAGATATCAAAATTGGCCAGCAGGAAGCAGGTCTCAAGCAGATGAACAAGCTCCTGTCGGCTATGGGTGCGGGACAGGCGAACCCGAAACTTATTGTGCAGATCAAAGAGACGCTTGAAACGTACAATGCCGCAAAGAAGAAACAGGAGTTTTTGAAACAGCAACTTGCCAAGATACTTCCGCTTACGGGCAGACGCATGGACTTTCCCGGCCGAATCCAGATCATTGGCACGTGTTATCCTGGTACCGAAATCGTCATATTAGAACATCGTGTGTCGATAGCGGAGGTTTTCACCAAAAAAACGATTTTTCTTGAAAACGACGAAATTAAAATTGTATAACAACAGCGAAGGGATCCACAATGAAGAATACTAGCGTATCCATTAAAAAAATCAAAGACATCATTTTTTTCTGTCTTTCGGGCAATACAGAAACCGACCTGACGACACTTACCGCACCCTTTGTGCAGGAACGGCTGACGACTGACATAAAGAAAGTGGTGCTCGATTTGGAAGAGGTGACACGGTTTTACAGCGCTTCCATCTCACGGCTTGTAGAAATTCTCAGGACCGTTGAAAAACAGGGCAGCGTACTTTATCTGGTAAACGTGCCGGCAGCGGTCTCCAAGGTGCTCTCAATGGCCAATATTGCCAACAAATTCACCATCTATGAATCGGAGTACGAGTTTATACTCGACCACGGTCTCGAGGAGGAATTTTTCGAGAAAAAACCCGATGCGCGCGAAAACCGGGAAGCGCTCCGTATCTCCCTGGTGAAAAACGGGGACAATCATGTCATCAGGATTGAAGGCAGCATGATCGAGGAACCACAGCACAACCTGCTCATCGAGGAAGTGAAACTGGCCCTGGCGCAAAGCGCGAAAAGCATTATTATTGACTTTGAAAAAACAATCTTTATTGACTCGCTGAGTGTGGGCAAATTGATGGTTGCGTATAAAATGTGCGATGAAAACGGGGTCAGGATACGGGCCATCAACGCGAACGATGTTGTCAAAGACGTGCTCATGCTCACCCAGATAGGAACGCTCTACGGCATCGAACGATAACAACGCTTATTCGTTATCAGAGCCCAGGGTCTTGTCCCGCCAGATAGAAATTTTCCACAAATTGCCTGTTCCGCGCACCAGCATAAGTTCGGCTTCACCCCGCGCCATGTTAATTTCCTGATCCAGCCGCATGGTAACTTTGAATTCAATATTGGTGAGGAGGTACAAGCTGGTATCGGTCCGTGTGGTATCAAGGGCCGTTTTCTGAAATGAAAGTTCAATGTCTTTCGCTTTCTTCGCGGGGTCTAACATGTTGCGGATCGTCTCAAGCTCCTGGTCGCGGGTAAGATAGTATCCGGTTATTTTGCCCGCCGAGTCCTCGGCTGTCCAATAGGCCGGGTCCGGGGGCTCAGTGGTGTTGAATAATCCCCAGTAACTGTCGCTCATGTAGAACCGGTAATCATCGGAAATCAGTGTGCGGTAGATGTCGTAGCGCCGTTTGTTGTAGCTGGTGGCAAGGTTTGTGAAGAGGTTGGCCGCAGAGGTGTTTGCCAGGGGTTTTTCGTTTTCGACCGCGCTCTCATCAGGAAAATACGTGGAGGGCAGGAACAGTGCCAGATCGCGTTCCCCGCACGAAGCAGCAAGGAGCCCAAGTGCCGCAATAATAAATATACGCATACTGTTAATTTTCCATTTTCCACCGCCCCCAACTTTTTACGCCCGGGCCTGTTGAGTCGGCGCGATCGGTCCAGCGGGTCAGGTAGTATCTGTTTACGTATCGTTGAATGGTAAACCGGGATGTTCCTTTGATATGTGTTGAGTCAGAAAGCATCAGCGCATACCCCCAGTCAACGGTTACCGAGTCGGCGCCGGTGTTGATGGGATACGTATTGTGGATAAAATCAATGATCGAGTCGTTCGTCAGTATGGATCTGGTCACCTCAATTTCATCGTTTCTGTGCCACGTACGGGCAGTGGCATGCATTGCGGCGGAATCGAGACTGTCAGCCTCAAAGGTAAAATCCGTGTCTTCTGGCGGAAAAATCGCCGACATGCTTTCGGTATTCCGCGTCGCATACATATCATGTAATTCGTTGAGAATGTCCTGGTAGGTTTCGTAGCTGTTGGCTCCGAAGTCCGAGGGCGGGTCTGATGGACGCGGGTCAAAGATACCACAGCCCGCAAGGAAAAGACATGTGAGGCATGCCAGAATATTTTTTTTCACAGTTCAAGTCCTGCTGAAAGGTTGATGTACCAATAATCACTTGTTGTCATATCGTTAAAGGTCGATCGTATAGATTTTATTTTAGCACTCACCGATACTCGTTCGCGTGAATAGCCCCCAAAAAAAACCAGTTCCCGGTAAATTGACCGGTTTTCGCTGGCGTCATCCATGTTTTGTTGGTGGTAATATGTGGTCCCAACAGACACGTTGTTTTGAAAGCGCTTCATGACGCCCGCGCGAATGCTGCGTTCATGGAATGTGGTCTGTTTTGAAAAGAGCCTGCGACCATCAGGGTAGCGCATGTCGCCGGATTCATTAACCGCGTAGAGTCCGTCGAGCAGGAGACTGTCTCTCAGACCTGTGAATCCCGGAACCATGTTCAGATCGATGTAGGAGGAGGCTTGGCTTCTACGGTCAAACCGGTGCGGAGAAGTACCCGCTGCGCCATACAAGCTACTGTCCTCGGTTACCTTGAGCAGCAGGGCGCTTGTTGCATTGATCCACGATCCGGATTTCACGCAATGTGAAAGTTCGGCCTGGTAGGTTGTGCCCAGATGGTTTCCGGAGGAGCGGGAGGCGTCAAGGTAATTTTCCAGCCGCGACGATCTGCTTAAAACCAGTTTTCCGGTATCAGCCGCGGGAAAGCAGATACTCAGCGTATCGTTGTCATCGATGATGTCCCTGGTGTCATGATTATATGTCGAATCCGTCGCTGCTCTGCTTTCATAAAACGAATATTCATAATTGAATCTCCGGATGTCCTGATACCTGCGGAATGATATGGCGTATCCCCGGTAATACGTGTAGCCCGCCAGCCATGAAAAAGTGATTTCCTGCAGGGTTTCATTCAGCAGTTGCTTGTTGGCCGCTACCGATTCTTCAGACGAGGGATATTTTTTCAAGGGGTTGTTGTAGGCAAAATCTGATTGGCGCCGCAGCACTGAACCAATCATACTGCTGAAAAAAGACTTATATGCCGCCGCTGGGCGTATACCGGCGAACAAGTCGGAAATGCGGCGATCCTTGAGCGAATTGCCCGGATATTCCATGTATGATCGGTTGATGTCTGTAACCGCATCCGTGGTAAACATGCCCTTAAAACCATTATGCAGCCGGAGAGTGATACCAAGGCCGGTTTTATCTATTTTCGGATAGAGGACCGACTGGTTCGATGCGCGGGTATAGGCAGCGGCAACGGCGAAGGAATCCGTGGCCGAGAGTGTGCGCACCCCGCCGAAACGGTAGGAGTGGAATAGAGACCGGTTGTCAGGAACATAGTGGGCGGAATCAATACCATCAAAGACAAAACCTGTAAGCAGAGGATTGGCCGAATCCATGGTTGCCTGGAGTGTATAGAACAGACCGTATTGGCGGTCGTATGCTGTGCGCATGACAGTACGGTTGGTTTGGAGGCCGGTCTTGAGTGCCAGGCCGAAGTGTTGGTCTTTTATATATTCAAAGAGGCCGCCAATCCGCTCAAAATCCGATTCCTGGTCCCAGTAAAAGGCAGTATCCGTTGTAGTACGCGTTCCTGCCGCTGTTGCGAATACTAGACCGCCTGCGGTCATTCCCGGTTTAACGGGCCTGAAGCACTGGAAAGCGCCGGTTGTCTTTCCTGAAATAACATCGGAATTGAGCGCTGGGGTAAGAATCAGTTCAAAATCCTGTTTTGCGGTCCACTGGTTGGATATGTTTTGAGCAAGTCCGGCTGCCGCAACGAATTTCCGATAGGTCATACCCTGTTCAAAGAGGGGTTTGAACACCGTGTGCGACGTGTCCTGAAATACGGGCAAGGACGGGTTTTGCGGAATATTCGGGTAGGGAAGTTGCGCATGACAGAGCGTTGCGCAAATCGCGCCTAGGACCATGAGCGGTTTCATGAAACAGCCTTGAAAAGTCCCAGATATTCGTCGACAGAGAGTTCTTCGGCCCGGGCAGTGTCGTGTATCCTGCCTTCAGAGAAAAACTGGCGCACTTTGTCTTCATGATAACGGTGGCATAAAGTATTTATCACTTTTTTTCTTCGCTGTGAAAAGGCCGTGGTCACCAGAGAAAAATAATTGTCTATATCACTGTCCGCCAGTCTGGTTTCCTTTCTGATTGCAAGGTGCATGAAAACCGACCTGACTTTGGGGACCGGGCTGAAGACCCCGGGAGGGACAAGATGCAACCGGTGCACTCGGGCAAAAGTATTGATAGCCACCGTAAGGAATGAATATTCCTTGGTACGCGGCCGGGCAAGGAGGCGATCGCCCACCTCTCGTTGAAGCATGAAATATCCGGCTGAAAAAAAACGGTTGTTTCTGAGGATTTTAAGCATGATGGGACTTGCGATATTATAGGGGAGGTTTCCCACAGCAACCATGAGAGTCTCCGGAACCGCGATACTGGCCAGATCAAACTTCAGGACATCCGCCTCGATAAGGGTAATGTTCCGGTGAGACGCCAAGGTCTGGCGCAGATATGCGACTGCCTCATGGTCTTTTTCAACGGCGAAAAGAGCGTCCGTTTTCTGCGCAAGCAGGCTGGTGATCGCGCCTTTTCCCGGACCTATTTCGAGTATCGGGACGCCAGGCGCCACGTGTATCGAAGCAGCGAGTTTCTCGATATAGTGCGGGTTGATCAGAAAATTCTGGCCCAGGTGTTTTTTCGCCCTCAGACGTACCTCATGCCTTAAAAAGTATACGGTTCCCGCATAATAAAGCAATAATAAAATTTAGTATTGTGTTAGGACGGAGTATAAATATATTATATATGCTGTTCCTATAGTGTGTTGGGGTTTTTTTTCAAGGGAGAAGCGTTATGGAAGTGAATGTGCGCCAGAAGGGCAAGTACCGGATCCTTGATATCGATGGAGATATCAATGAAATAGACAATTACAACGTACTCAAGGAAATTATCCAGAACCTGATACGCAAAGGGAGCATCTTTCTTGCCCTCAATCTTTCAAATACCACCTTTCTAAACAGCGGGGCAGTGGGTCTTTTCATTGCCATGCAGAAGAAGCTCAAGGCCTTGAGCGGCGAACTGGTGATTGTGGAGCCGCCGCAGGTAATTCTTGAAATCCTGAAGATCCTGAATATCGAAGAGGCCATAAAAATATATCTGAGCGAAACAGAGTTTTTCGCGCGCATAGAGGGCTGAACGGCGGGCCGCACAGGCCGTACACGGCAGGCATCATGGCAAGGAAAGTCAACTTATACGCATTTGTCAACCCTTTTGTGCGGGTGCCGTTCATAGGCGCCTGCACTATATGGATTATCCTGCAGATCTGCAAGGTCATATTCTTCGAACTGTCGGGGCGCTCGTATCTCGGCGAAACATTACAGACGGTCACCACCGCGCCCCTCTGGGGCGTCGCGGTCCTGTCGGCCGAGTTTCTTGTCCCCTTCCTGTTTCTTTTTTTCGCCAATAAAATATTTGTTATAAACAGTCAGAATCTTTCCATTCAGATCAACGAGGGAATGCGGCAGGTCAAGGAGACCCAAAGTATTTCGGTTATCGGGTTCACCCGGCTTGCCGAGGCGCGCGACCCGGACAGCGGCGACCATATCATCAGGGTCGCGAACTACAGCAAGGTCCTGGCCGAACGCCTGTCGCAGAAGGGGAAGTATACCAAATACGTTACCCCGCGCTATATCGAGGAAATTTTTATTTCCGCGCCTTTGCACGATATAGGCAAGGTGGGCATCAAGGACGAGATACTGCTCAAGGAGGGCAAACTTACCGACCAAGAGTTTGAGATCATGAAGATGCATACCATCATCGGTGGTAATATTATCGCCGAACTTGAGCGAAAGCTGAATTTCAGGTCATTTTTCACCCTGGGCAAGGAGATCGCCTATCACCACCACCAGAAATACAACGGGAAGGGGTATCCCAATATTTTCAAGGGCGGCATCATGCTTGTTGAGGAGGGGGTGGGCAGCCCGCTTCAAGGCGACGCCATCCCGTTGTCCGCCAGGATCGTGGCCCTTGCCGATGTGTACGACGCGTTAGTTTCAAAACGGTGTTATAAAAAGGCCTTTTCGCATGAGACTGCTTGTGAAATAATCGCCGCGGAACGAAGCGAACATTTTGATCCGGTCGTGGTGGACGCTTTTCTTACTCTCAACGACGAATTCATCAGTATCAGACGCAAATTTAATAAGTAATTTTTCAAGCGGAAGGACTTCATCATGAATGGCGCAGACGGCTCTATTCCTGTTCTTGCCGTGGAAGGCGACACCATTGCCGAGGTGTGGGAGAAATCGGTCCTGCGCACCTGGGACGAAGGGTGCGCGGTCACCACGAAATACGATAAACCGGGCGATCCCCCTTCAAAAGACTGCACCATGCTGATGACCATCCGGCATCCCTGGCAGGACCCCATGATACATAAAGCCATGCCCGCTGGCTTCACTGAACTAGAGGAATACGTACAGGAGGTGGTGCATGGGATCAAGGATTCCTGGCAGGCCGATCCCGGCGACCCCTCTGACGCCCGGTGGAATTACACCTATCACGACCGGTGGGTCAGATACGGATACCGTGATAAAAAGGGCGGATACCATACGGTAAACCAGCTCGAACAGGTTATCGAGGGTTTGGTCAAAGCGCCCAACAACCGGCGGCTCCAAATGATCACCTGGCGTCCTGATCTCGACCCAACGGACAAGCATTCCCCTTGTTGCCAGAGCATCTGGGTGCGTATCATCGAGGACCAGAAGGGCGTGCCATTCTTGAATATGAATGTCCGTTTCAGAAGCCGTGACGCCCTCGACGCTGCATTCATGAACATGTTTGCTTTTATCCACCTGCAAAAGCGCATTGCCGATGAAGTAGGCCGCAGGACCGGGAAGAAAATTGAACTGGGCCGATACGTTGATTTTTCAGACAGCTACCACATATATGGGTCACGGCACGATTTCTTTAAGAGCTTCAAGGAAAAGGTGCTGTCCAGCGATTTCTCGAAACGGGTTTACAACTACCACGATCCAGCCATTGCGGCGGTATTCACGGAGGCGCGTGAGCGCGATATTCCGGCCAATCTGAAACAGTACGAAACATCCCACAAAACGGGTTTTTATGAACGGTAATGCCCCTGTTTTCACTCTGAAAGTGAAATTACTGCATCCGGCTGCAAAGCTTCCGGAACGGCGCGATGGCGACATCGGATGGGATCTTTTCTGTGTGTCAACTGAGGAAAGCGCGCCTGGACTGGTCAAGATTAAAACCGGCATAGCCGTTGAATTGCCCTCCGGATACTGGGGTCAGGTCGAGGGGCGTTCCTCAATGGGTGTCAAGGGGTACGATGTACACGGCGGTATCATCGACAATATCTACCGTGGCGAGATCATGGTTGTCCTGGTAGTGCATAATCCTTCAGAAAAACCGGCCATCAATCCGGGCGACAAAATAGCGCAGCTCATTGTGCGCAAACAGGAAGACTTCGGATGGACAGTCGAGGCTGTGGAGACGCTTTCTCAAACCGAGCGGGGAGCAGGTGGGTTCGGCAGCACAGGACGGTAATAGCGGCCCGGCCAGCGGCCGTATTTTTTCTTTTTCATTGAAGCCTGGATTGTACCGTATCGGCAGGCACCCGGACAACAGTGTCTGCATTGACGATACCACTGTCTCTCAGATTCATGCGGAGGCCGTGGTTACTCCTGAAACAATAACGGTAACCGACCTTGGAAGCACCAATGGTACATTTCTCAATAATACCAGGCTGCAGTCTTTCGTGGTCCGCGGCTCAGATACTTTCAGGCTGGGTGAAGCCCTGGTTATGCTGAGTATTGACGAGGCAGGGCAAGATATACCCGAACTCAATTCTGAAACGCGACAATCCATCCACACTGAACTCATTGTTCGGATGAATCAGAGCCGGCTGAAATTGACCAGTCTGAGTGAAACTGAATTGGCCGAACACACTCGCAAGCATGTATTGGATATTCTTACCGAGCGCTTCGGGAAGCAAGGGAGCCGCCATTGCGAGGCAATCATCAGCGATGTCCTGGGATTGGGGCCTATAGAGCCGTTTCTTGCCGATCCCTCTGTCACCGAAATAATGGTCAACGGCCCTTCGAAAATCTATGTGGAACGGGGTGGCCGGTTGACAATCACCGGCAAATGTTTTCTTAATGAGCAGCAAGTCCGGGATGTCATTGAACGCATTGTGATGCCGCTTGGCCGCCGGATCGATGAGAGCTCGCCGGTGGTCGATGCCCGGCTCAAGGATGGTTCCCGCGTCAACGCGGTCATTCCGCCGCTTTCTCTTACCGGGCCGGTGCTCACTATCCGGAAATTTTCAAAACATACGCTTCGGCCCGAGGACCTGGTCTCCTATGGCAGCGCTACCGAGGCCATGCTTGACTATCTGAAACAGGCTGTTGTATCCCGGAAGAACATCATCATATCCGGCGGTACAGGTTCGGGCAAGACAACACTGCTCAATATTCTCTCGTCTTTCATTCCCGCGGATGAACGGATTATAACGGTCGAAGACGCCGCTGAATTGAAACTTAGCCAAGAACACGTGGTGTCGCTCGAAGCGCGGCCGCCAAACATTGAAGGAACAGGCGCGGTCACTATCCGCGACCTTGTACGCAATACGCTGCGGATGCGGCCCGACCGGATCATTGTTGGCGAATGCCGGGGAGGAGAGGCGCTCGATATGCTCCAGGCCATGAATACAGGCCACGATGGTTCGCTTACCACGGGCCACGCAAATACTCCGGCAGACATGATCCGAAGACTCGAAACCATGGTGCTTATGTCGGGTGTTGACCTGCCGGTGCGGGTCATTCGCGAACAGATCGCCTCCGCCGTCGATATTTTCATCCAACAGTCACGTCTTCCGGGCGGCGGCCGGAAGATAGTTTCCATATGCGAAGTGCGTGGCATTACCGGTGACGCTATTAACCTGCGCGAAATCTTCTATTATAACCAGGAAACAGGTTCGTTTTGCGCTGAAACCGAAGGCGATTCGGGAATACCCGCACACTGATCATGTATTACGGCGCCCTCATTCTTCTGTTCATTTCTATCGGTCTTCTGGTCTATATTTTTGTTCCTGCTCTCAGGGACTGGGTCGAAGAGCGTCAGGCCCGTCTTTTGAAAAAGGCCGAGGCAAAGACCGATGAACTATACATACGCATTGATTCTAGAAAGATGATCCGGACAGCCGTCCTTGTTTCGCTCTGTTTTGGTCTTCTGATAGGCATGGTTCTTTCCAGTATGGCCGGAGGCATTGTGGCATGCGGCATTGGATTGGCCATACCCTATTTCCTGACTACTGTGTCCCAGCGCCGTCGCAGGCGCGAACTTGACCGGATTCTGCCAGGCGCCCTTGAGAAGGCTGCCGCTTCTCTGCGTGCGGGCGGGAGCCTTCAGTCTGCGTTCGAACAGATTGCGGAGAGGAGCGAAGGGCCTTTTAGCCAGGAGATCACCCACTTGCTCCAGGAAGTGGGGCTTGGTCTTTCCATGGACGAGGCCTTGCGCCGCATGGCCCAGCGCGTCAAATCCGATGATGTTAGCACGGTCTGCACAGCGATATCCATCACCCTCCAGACCGGCGGCAATCTTTCTTCCATGCTCGAAAGCATTGCCCAGGCCATTCAGGAACGGCGTACTCTTGACGGCAAGGTGCGTTCACTCACCTCTCAGGGGAAAATGCAGGGGATCATCATTGGTTTGCTGCCAGCCGCGCTCCTTGCCGTTTTCTGCGTTATCGATTATCAGATGATTCGGCCGCTTTTTGAAACAGCCCCGGGAAGGCTCATGCTCGGTGCGGGTGTACTCCTCGAACTCACCGGCTTGCTTATGATCAAGAAGATCGTGGATATAAAATACTGAAATTAGTACTGGCGCGGCTTTTTAGTCTCGTACCGCAGGATTATCTTGTCAACGTTTTCAATGGTCTTGATCTTTTCGGGATAGAAGCAGAGTTCTTTAATGATGGCGTAGTACCTGTTTTGCAGTTCTTCCATGTTTTCCAAGGTTGGCAGGAGGGTAAGCCGGTTTATTGAAATCTGACGGGCTGAAATTTGCAGCATGCGGTTAATCCATTTTTTCATGTAGAACCGGTCATCGGTTTCGGCAAGCAAGGCTTTCCGGGTCGGCAGCGCCCCAAAGGCCTCAAACTCGCGTTTCTGCTTGTCCTGTGAAGTCATGAACATAATGAGTTTGAGCGCCTCTTCCTTGTGTTTCGCCTCTTTTCCAATGCCCCAGAACCAGCCGTTGGTTGTGATGTTCCTGTTGAGGAGGAGCTCTTTCCTGCCGCCTAACGGGGCGGCCGAGGGCATGATCGCAAAGTCAATGTCGGCATCGTCATGGAAATAACCCTTCAAACCGTTTTCTCCGGTGCCCAGCATGAAGAAACAATCGAGTTGCGTAAGAAAGGAGAGATAGATAGAACTGTCGCCAAAGGCCATCCAGAGCTCTTTTCCGCTCCATTCTTCACTGTACATCCGTGTGTTGCAGACCTTCAGGCGCGCGAAGAGGTGTTCCCATTCGAATGATTCGGTCACGGCGTTTGACGATACAGAAGGAATATCGCTTCGTGTGGCGCCGAATTGAAAGGCGCGGTCCGCTATTCCAAGGAAGGTCCCAGGATAATTTTTCCCGCGCTGGCCAATTTTCCCTGGATTGGGACCCGGGGAGGTCCGCGCCCAGGTATATCCTGCCATCAGCACGTCGAAATAATCCCATTCGTTCGGATCGCTCTCGAGCGCGTAGTTTCCGGGTAGGCCGGTATTGTCGAATTTCCGCAGCAGGCTGTCCAACCCCGTTTTATAGGCTTGGTATGCGGCCACGGCTTCCGCCACCTTGGAAATCCGATAGACCATGATCCTGGTTTCGAATTTTCTAGGCACATAGAGAAGTTTTTTTCCTCTTGAAGCAAGAGGAGGCAAAATAAAATCGTCTCTCATCCGGCTGAGCGCCGCAGGATCGGCTATATCGGAAATAGGCGCAATTAGGCCCTCATCCGCCAATGTTGATGCAAAATCCATTGGCACCTTGATCACGTCGATGGACGGATTGGCCTTTAGTTTGTCCTGCAGCATGGTATAATCGGTGAAATGGTCCACGTATATGGTGACATTGGCCAGCCGTTCAAAGGGCCGGACCGCATTGAGAAGAAACCACTCTTCCTGGTCTGGAAGCATTTTTATCAGGATAGTAAGGCGGTTCCCATATCCTGAAAGAGAACAGGCGAAAGCACAAACCAGAATAAACAATGACTTTATCATAATCATAATATATGTGAATTTTAAAGACTATAATATAAATTTATCTGTATTGCAGACAATACTGGAGATGTGTTGTTGGGTGCAGGACAGGGTTTGCAGCCGTAGAAACCTCTACAGCATGTCCGGCGGCGCGGAGGCCGCCGGTTAATCATACGCATGTTTTTTCTTCTGATTATACGGCCGGAGGCCCAACTGGCCTCAACTGGGGAAAAACGGGCCTCCCCGCCCAAAGGGATGTCATTTCTAACATTCCAGACATGGTTGCATTAATGACATCCCTTTGAGCGGGCCCGCTTCATAGAGCTTCTAAAAAATTGCTAAAGCGGGCGGCCGTGTGCCATGAACACGAAAAGAAAACTGACTAACCGGCAGCCTCCGCGCTGCCGGTCCAACGGATTGAACATGCAAACCCTGTCCTGCACCCTGTGTTGTTGGGTGCACCCTGTGTTGTTTTTATTCCCGGGATTGACCGCAGTCATTCGTTGCATTTGTCTTCCCGCATTTTTTATTTTTATTTCCCTTGGTGCTAGTAGCTCAATTGGCAGAGTACCAGATTGTGGTTCTGGGCGTTGGGGGTTCAAGTCCCCTCTGGCACCCATTTGATTTAAACAAGGGCACAGACCTTCTGTGCCCTTGTTCTTAACATAAGCTTTTATTTCGTTCCAAAGGCGGTATGCGACTATGCCGGGTAAAAATCAGTTGGCCAAAGGTACTATCCTGCTTGCAAATGGAAACCTAACAGACACTAATTTCAAGCGCACATTAGTTTTATTATGTGAACACGGCAGCCAAGGAGCATATGGGCTTATCCTAAACCAGCCGGCACAGGTTCACCTTTCGCAGGTGTTTCCTGATACGCCCGAATTCACTTCCTGTGATCTCTCCCTCTACACCGGCGGGCCGTGTGAACTCGACCGCATACAGGTACTTCATTCCTTCAGATCAAATGACATTGGGGGCGCCCTGATTTGCAGTGGGATCTATGCGGGCGGCGATTTTCTCAAAATTATCGCCGCATGCAAGGCAAAACCTAAAGCCAACCGGTATTGCCGGTTCTACCGGGGATATTCCGGATGGGGCGCCAATCAGCTCGAAACCGAAATGGAGGCCAATGCGTGGATTGTGTGTAAAGCGGCACGGGACATCGTCTTTTCCAGCAATGCCGAAACCATGTGGCCCCAGGTTTTAAAATCCATGGGCGGATATTATTCTTTCCTTGCAACCATGCCGCCCGATCTGAGCGCAAACTAAGGAAAAAGAAGCGATAAAAAGTTGTTGTAATTATTATTGTACGAATAAATATATTATAACGATGCGACTTCGCGGACAAAAACATACAATAATTTATATAGCGGCATTTCTGCTCTGTTCTACCGTACTTTTTTCACAGGAATCCCTCAATCAGTCGCTCAAGGAAGAAAACGAATATTACAATAATTATGGCGTTTCGGGGTATTCGAAGAAGGAAATCGAACGGCAGGTCATACCCTATTACGATAATTTTGGAAGCCATATAGTCAATGGTTATCTTATTTATGGGCTGCAGACGGACAGAAGCCGTGTATTTGATTCGGACGACCAGAACTCATCCGACTCAACAATAAATGCCAGCAACAATCTTTTCCAGACCTCCCTGGTTTCAGAAGCGTTCAACAATTTCATTATAACCCGCGACGCCTTGGGCGATATGAAATCCGTCTTTCTCGTAGGATCGCAGATCTATACCAAATTCACCCCGCTCACCATGAACAAGCTCAACTTCCAGGGCGTGCGCTGGGATATCTGGACCCCGGCAATAAAATTCACCACACTAATTTCCCGCACCAGGCCGTTTATCATGTCGCAAAACGATGTTTCAGGCAATTCATATATCGGTTATTATCGGGACGATATGCGCAACTGGCAGGGGGTGGTGAGAGATGAATTGCTTCCCGACGAGGAGTATATCGAGAAAAACTGGGGCCTCTGGCCACCTGACGTGTCTTCCGACGATACCTATGGAAAGAAGCGCGGCTGGCAACTGAATTACGATGAAAATAGCGACTATTCGAATAAGTCCATTTATGGCGATTACGATATTCTGTGGGGATTTCACGGCAAAACGAACGTGAAGGGGGTTAATCTAGGGCTCACCTATCTCAACCACCACCGGAGCGACGTTAAAAAAGGCGAAAAGGTGTTTTCCGGCGACCTTCCCAACGACTACATCCCATCTGAAATTCATTTTGAGTTCTACGATCTTACCCCGGAAACCGAATCAGATCCCGGCGTACGGGTCGAAAAAGTCACCATGACCATGAATGGCCAGGACCTGGGTCCAGACGGCGAGGGAGCGGCGTATCTGCTGCGCAGCGACGATCTGTTGGTCAATTCAGCGCTTCCCGTTGGTTGTTCCGGCAACAGACCCGTGATAGTGGCGTTCAATACGTCATTTGCCGCGAAAAACCATTTTGGCGATTCGACGAAGGTGCAGCGTATCGATTTTACGTTCACAGTGGCGGGCAACTATATCGTTTTTGTCTCAACGGACAAAATGGTCACCATGGGATATGCGGGTAAACGGAATTCCCAGACCAACGAGGTCGAACTCGACGGTCCTTTTACGCGTTCTATTTCCGGAACCTATGAATCGCAGCAGCTGCCCGGATGGACCAAGTATATTATTCGCAGCAATACCTCGCAGGAAATGGACCCTTTTACTTACGCCAGGCATGGCAAGGATTTCACCACGTCGGGTAATTCGTGGTTTGGCGATTATATAGCCAAATCGCCCAGTCCTGTCTATGCCTCGGGTTCGGGGATAGAAGCGGCTTACGCATCAAGCAGACGGTCCTATTCCTATACGTATTCCATCAATGCGGGCAGCGAGACCTATGGCATTGATTTCAAAGGCAAAATGTTCGGAGTCAATTTTAACGGCGAAGTCGCTGTCAACCGCAAAGACTATATCTATCCTGGCGGCGAACGATTCGATCCAGTCAACCGGCTGGCCGCCTATATCAAACTCGACCGTGGTATTATCCCCGAAGTGCTGACCGCCAAAGGGATGTTATACAATGTTGATCCTGAATACGATCCTGCGCTTGAAATCCCGCAGGTTAGCGGTCATTTTTCTTATTCTTACCTGTACAACCGGTTCGACCGGAACGAGAGCTATTTTATTCCGGATTACCTGCGATATCCACAGCATTTTAACAATAATTTCCACTTACTCGACGATAATGACGACAATGATTTGTACGTTGAAAGCGACCGCATGGTCTATCCTGGCGACCTAGGGAGTGGGAGCGCGGTCAACCGCTGGCAAGCGGATGGCACATTTAACAGCTACAAGGCAAGCGGGCAGCGCATGTACGAAAAGGCGAACTTCGTCAGCCTGCCCACGGGGCTTCAGATGTTTTATGGGGACGACAACGGGGTCTATACCGATCAGTTCGACCGCAATCACAACGGTCTTGTCGATTACAAGGAAGATTTCCTTCTCTACGACAAAGAACCTCCCAATATTTCAGAGCTCGATAATGATAAAAACAACAATGGTGTCTGGGATCTTGAGGAAGACGATCCCTATCCCGATCTTCCCAAGGGTATTCAGCCCAGCTATGTGCTTGTGTCCAATGGCTGGAAAAGCCAAGGCATCCGCGGTGCTACCGCCGGCGTAGACTATACACCTATCAAAAATCTCAAGGTGTCGGGTGTTGGGGTCTTTGAAAAGGCCATTGATCTCGATTTCAGCCCCTTAAACGACGCTACCGCTGGCTACGATGGCGAGGGTAATCAGTCACTCACGCTGAAAAGCTTGGCCATGTTGAATGTCGTGAAACGCAGCTTGGGCCTCCAATATTACCTTGGTGGCGAGATACAGTATCTCCGCGATAATATTCGCAACGATGTCATCCGTCTCCAGGAAGTGGAGGACATCGAATTCCTGTACCAGGACTACTATTACCAAACTGACGAATTGCGCTACCGCAACGCCATAGTGGGCAATGCCATCGCCGGTTTTACTTACAACAACATCCCGAACTTTTCGTACAAAGCGGCGCTTAATATTGGGGCCAATAAAACGCTGCCGCTCAATGGCCGTTTCTATACTGTCCGTACCATCCGCAATCAGGCGCTTGATACCACGCTTTACGAATATCGTTGGGAAACCTATGACGCATCGCTTACGAAGCGCGTTTCCCTGGTAAACAAATTCGATTACCAGCTGAATTTCAATTTTAATTTCAAGGATAAGTTTGCGCCTCTGAATTTTCTTAACAGGTTTTCGTTGAATCCGCAATACAAATTTGCCTGGTCATACTCGGGCAATAGCGAGACCGTGGATCCGCGTGACGCGTTTGACCCCGACGAACTTCTCACAGATCAGCTCCTTACCGAATACCGAGTTGATTGGGCGCGCTACCGTACCGATAATATAAGTGAATTCATGAGCGCCCCGATTCTTCGCTGCGCCTTTAAAATCGCTGAAAAAACCATTTTCCAATACGGCGTTCAGTGGAAAAAGACTTTTGATTGGCTGGTCAAAGAGCAAAGCAGTCTCCGCAGGGTACAGACCCTCCAGGTATATAGCAGCGACAATGTTGCGGGCTATAATGTCGCGTTGCTCATGGGCATGAATTTTATCAACAACGATTACGATATTCTTAAGTACGACGAAGTATTTCAGTCGGGCCATCTATACGATGGCAGAGATCTGCAGTTTTTTATCCGGGTATACGCGGGCAACTAGTTCCACTCTGAATCGCCGCTCCCTCCAGTATCCATTCTTTCGCGCGGTCGCGCCGGTATTTTCTGTGCCATAGGCCTGTAATAAAGATAAATAGAAAGATAGCGCCTTGCACCACGTGGGTCGATACATCCGCGATCCAAATACCGTATAAACCCAGGCGGGTGAAACGGGAGAGAACGTACGCGAGGGGCAGTTGGATAAGGTAGTTTCCAGCGAGTGCGATGAGCATGGACCAGAAGGGATTGCCCGAAACATTAAGGCCTGAACCGCCTAGGTTTATGACACCGAAAAAGAGCGCACTGAAGGCCAAAATACGGAGACCAATACGGCCAATGGCCAAGACCTCCGGGTCGTGGATGAAAAGATTGATAAAAAATCCGGGGAAAAGTATCATTGCGGCTATGCCCGTTGCAGCGAGTGAAAGATAGAGGACATTGGCTTGCCTGAAACTTTGCCAACCCCGTTTGACCGCTCCTATTCCCAGCGATTGACCCATGATGGCCGAGCTGGCCGACTCTAGTGAATTTGAAAATATTCCCAGGAAATAGATGATTCTTTGGCAGATCATCATTGTCGAAAGGCCCGCGGCGCCAAAAGGAGAAACGATCTTTACGATGAAAAAGGTGTTGAAACCGCGCAGGATGCCTTCACCCAATGAGGGAAAGAAATGTTTCAGGAATAGTGAAGCGTCGGCCCTGGCGGGGAGAATGCCTGATTTGGGAAACGTGAGTTTTAGGTTGCCATATCCTCTGAGTACCAGCGTCATAAGCACACTAAGAGAGAGAAAACGGGATATGAGCGCTGCAAGCGCGGCGCCGCGGATTCCGAGACGCGGAAAAATGAAGAATCCGAAAACGAGGAGGACGCATAAGACCGCGTCGATCGCATTAGTGACCGCTGAAATCCAGAAGGATGTACGGGTGTCTCCGTCCGCACGGAGGGCAGTGATGATTGTCATGGAGGGAAGGGCGATGGCAGGCATCAGCGAAATGAGAGTGAAGTACTGCACTGCCAAGCGGATCACTTCAGGTTCACGCGCCATGATACCGACAAGGCGTTCGACAAATATGAAGTACGCGGCTGAAAAAAGAACGCCGGTTGCCGTCGCCAGCGTGAAAATCCTGAACAGGAGCGCGTTCGCTTCTTCGTAGTCCCTCCGGCTGATGGCGCTCGAAATAAAATGCAGTACCGAACGGGTGAAGGCCATGGAAATGGTAAATATGATGGTGGAGTAGACGTTGCCAACAACCACAGCGGCCAAGGCGTTTTTGCCCAAGCGTCCAACGCAGGCCATATCGATATACATATATGCTTGCTGGAGCACCAACATGCCAAGTGTGGGGAAGGCGAGGGAAATCAGAGTGCGGGTAATGGGTCCCCGGGTCAGGTCTGTTGCCATTTATGTCTTGAAAATATATTCCTCAAAATCCTTTAGCGTATAGAAAATCCGGAACACACGCGCAACGCCAATGACATCGAGGACGTCGTATAGAGCCTTGTTCGTTTCAATGATGGTGAGTATGCCGCCCAAGGTTTGGATTTTCTTGAAATATTTGATGATGACTTTGATGATGCCGCTGTAGATATATGAGACGTGGGTAAAGCGGAGGGCGATATACTTGTAGCCGTCGTTTATGGCCTTTTCAAGCTCGCGGGAAAGGTCCTCCGCGTCCTTGTCCAGATCGATCTCTTCCCGCAGGGTAAGAACCAGAAAGTGTTTAAGTTTTTCCTGTTCAATACGCACGCATCCTCCTTTGCCGGTCCCCATAAAATACATTTTTGACCGGGTGAAAAGAAATGACGCAAGGATTTATTTGACAATCCACCTCTTTTCGGTTATTTTTATTTCATGTCATCACAACGCAAGACCATTTTGATTATCGAGGACGATACCGATATACAAGATTACTACCGGATCGTTCTCGGTAAATTACCCGTGGAAATTGTGTGCGCGGGAAATGGTGAAGAGGCCTTTTTAATCCTTAATTCAGGAAAGCGGATCGATCTTATCCTACTCGATGCCATTATGCCGGTCATGGATGGGGGCGTATTCCTCCAAAAACTGCGGCAGGAACAAAAGTCATCCATACCCGTCATTCCCTGCTCTGTGGACGAGAAGTCCGTTGAATGTCTTACGCAGTTCCAGCAGTTCGACCATATTTTCATTAAAACGCAGGGTGGCCGCGTCCTACAAAACATTGTGGCCCAGAAACTTGGTTTGTAAAAGGGTTGTGTATCATGGTTTCAGAAAAAAGCGGACCGGTCACTTTTTCCGTCAGGGCCCGGGTACTTGTTGTTGCTGTGAACGAATTGTTGGGCAATGAGAACGCCAAAGAGGTAAAGACCGTTATAAACAAATATGTCGAACGCCATATGCCATTGGCGGTGTCCGGAGTTGCACTCGATCTGTCCGGCATGAAAAAAATCGACAGCAGCGGCATTGGAGCGCTTATTGAAATAGGGAAACTGTTTCGCGCCCAGAAACTTCCCTTCGCGCTTTTTTCACCGCCTCCGTCCATGCGTGAAATACTTGAGAAGGTGAATCTCCATAAGTCTTTTCCCATTGTCTCGTCCCTTGAAATGATAGATCCGGATGCGAACGATACCAACGCCAGTATGCCGTCCTCGCGTATCGCGCAACCGGTCATGACCGGTTCTGAAGAGATTTCCGTGTTGAAACAGGCGTATGAATGGGAGATTGACCAACGCCGTCAGAGCGAGGAGCGGTATCGCGCAATATTTGAGAATATTCAGGATGTCTATTTTGAAATTTCACTTCCGGGAATTATCGAGGAGATCAGCCCTTCTATTTCGCTCATCTCGCATTTTACCCGGGAAGAGCTTTTAGGCACTTCCCTGTATCACTACTATTCCGATCCGGCCATCCGCGAAAGACTGCTCGATAAGCTCAGGGCCCAGGAGCGTGTTACTGACTATGAAATAATGCTCAAGGACAAGGATGGTTCGTTTGTTCCCTGCTCAATAACCGCCCGTCTGCTCCGGGAAAAGAACGATGAGACCGCCAAAATTGTCGGGACTATGCGCAATATATCAGAGCGTTACCAGTTCGTCGAATCGTTGAAGAAGAGCAGAATTGAACTTGAACAGCGTGTCGTGGGCAGGACGGCTGAACTGGCTGACGCGAACCGGAAGATCATGCAGGAACTGCTCGAGCGGCGGCGCGCGGAAAAAGAGCTGCGCGCCAGCGAAGAACGGTATCGCGCTATTGTCGAAGACCAGACCGAACTTATATGCAGGTTTTTGCCAAACGGCATACTGACATTTGTCAATGAAGCGTATTGCCGGTATTTCAATAGGCGGCGGGAAGAGTTGATAGGCGCCAGTTTTATGCCTCGTATTCTTGAAGAAGACAGGGAAAAAATAACGCATCTTTCGGAGCCTGTCACCGCGGACTCGGTCGTTTGCGTCGTTGAACACCGGGTTATCCTCGACAACGGGGACATCCGGTGGCAGCAATGGACCGACCGTAAGATATTCGATGATAGCGGACGTTTTATTGAGTTCCAATCCGTGGGCAGGGACATAACCGAACAACGCGGAGCTGAAGAGGCGTTAAAAAGGGCAAAGGAGGAACTGGAACGTCAGAACCAGGAGTTGAAAAAGATAGACAAAATCAAGGACGGTCTATTGCGCGACGTGGCCCATGAGTTAAAGACCCCGGTCGCAAAACAGGTCATGCAGCTTGAACTCGCCAAGGAGATGCTCGATGAATCGGGCCTTGCCGGAAAATTTGGCAATGTCCTGCGGATTATGGACGAGTCGATAAAGCGGCAGATTAACGTGATTAACAATATCCTCGACCTGTCACGGCTGGAGGAGGGAGGACGGAAATACAAATGCGAACCGGTTGCGCTTGACGGGTTAGTGCGCGATGTGCTTGCCTACTTCAATCCGGAAATCACCGTCCACCAGATCGCGCTTTCCGAAGAACTTACGCCTCTTGTCATCAGGTCAGACAAGGAAATGCTGTTCCATGTTTTCTCGAACATAGTGAACAACGCGATAAAATACCGGAGTAGAGAGGCGGCCCCAAGGATTCATGCGGGAGTCACGCTGCAGAGTGCCACCGCGCGCGTCATAATCGAAGACAATGGACTAGGGCTGGCCCCCGAAAATGTTGAACGGGTCTTTGACCGCTTCTATCAGGTGAGCGCTTCCGCTGACGGGACCGGGGTGGGGCTCACCATCGCAAAAATTATTACAGAGGATCTGAGGGGAAAGATCTGGGTTGAATCAGATGGCAGGGGCAAGGGAACGCGTGTGTTTGTCCAGATGCCCCTGCAATAAAAAAGAGACCTGGTTATTCTGACGCTTTTGGGTCGGCTGCTTGATTGTTTTCCTTGGCTTTTTTTCCGGTAAATTTTCCCAGAACCTCAGGAATAAGGTCAATAACCTTGCCCAAGTTGCCCGATTTATCGGTCAGCGGCATCAATTGGGCGCGGCCATTAGTCACGACAATGAAGGCAATGGGTTCGACTGTTGCTCCGCCGGCAACGCCCGTACCTTCCTTGCCTTCTTTTCCGGTTCCGCCGCCTCCGCCAAAGCCGAACGATATTTTGGACACGGGCACAATGGTTGATTCACCTGCTTTGATTTCTTTGCCGACAACGGTCTCGGTCTTGGCAATGGTGCGTATCTCTTCCATGACGGTCTTTACTACCGATTCAAGTGTCATATGGATTCTCCTTTCAATACCTAAAAAGTACGTATTTTCGAAATAAGCTTGCAACGAAAATGCTTGAAGAGGTATTTTATCCGGCCTTTATGCTTTTTGTCATCCTCTTGATAGTCTGTCGCGCCGCGTGGTGCGGACTGGTGATCACCGAAGTTGAGCCCAATCCTCCGGGTAACAGTTCAGGCGATATTCCCGGTGATCTGACACACGAATTCGTAGAAGTGTACAACACGGGCCCTTTGCCGGTCAATCTGAGTGAATGCTATTTCATTTTTGGGTCATCAGGCTCCTCAACTGTTAACCGGTGCGATCCGGTTGTCTGGGCCGGTGATTCGCTAAGAAATGTGGGCCGTGACAGCGCCGTGCAATATGCGGCCCAGATACCGGCAGGCGCATTTGCGATCATGCTTTGCCGTGGATATGTCTCTGCGCCGGAAAGCACCTGGTATGCCATTGCTTCAGGAACCTTCATTTTTACCAGTAAAAATAAATATTTTCGTAGCGGCGGCCTTGCGAACAGCGGCACAACTATCCAGCTTTTTGACTCGTCAGGACTCCTTCTTTCCTCATTCAATAGTTTTTTGTCATCGGCAATGGATCCGGGAGAATCGTGGACCCAGCACCTGATAGCCCCCGATTCCCAGGATTTTCCCGGGAACTGGGCAATCGCTTTTCCTACGCCTGGAGGACAGTTTCCCTATCAGGGGGCCCGGGAATATGGCAGTACTTTGGTTATTAATGAAGTGATGAGCGATCCTTTGGAGGGCCATCCGGAATGGATTGAGCTTTTCAATCCTGGCGACGATACAGTCGATCTGCGCGGCTGGAGAATCGGCGGAAACGAGGAAGACGATTTTCTCCTGACACCGGACATGGTTTTTGTCCCTCCGGGGCATTTCGCGATAATCACCGAAGATAATGAGACTGCCTCCAGATTTTTTCCTGATGCGCTTTGCCCGCTTATAGAGCCTGAAGCATGGGATGCATTGAGGCGCGATGATGATATTATCGTTATCCGTGATAGAAACAATGTTACAATTGATTCCCTTGCGTATGCCGGCGACTGGTTTCCGGTAAGCAAAGGGGTATCGTTTGAACGTGTTTTGCCTGGAGGCGCTACAAACCAGAAAGATAACTGGCACCAGTCACGCAATGTCTCTGGATCAACGGCTGGATTTGCAAATAGCAGTCCGGAAGAGGCTGTGTCCGCATTTCATTTTACCCTGCAAAACAGTAGAATACGGCCCGGATGCGGATGCGATCTGTCGCGTATCACCATGCATGTGGTGAAACCTGCGGATGATCAGCTTACAATCAAGATATATGATATTCGGGGCCGGGTTGTTCGTTCTATCTGCGATCGCGCAACAGGAACAGCGCCCTATCTTTTTTGGGATGGTAAGCACGGGAATGGCCATCTGATGCCAGCTGGATTGTATTTGATATCAGTGAGAAACGAAGGCAGCTCCGCTGTACTGGAAAAATACCCTGTTGCTCTTTTGAAGTAGTAATATTATGACCCATATCGTTATCATAATCATAGCCTTATGTAATACGATGTTGCTGGCGTGGGAGGAAACAAATCCGGTAAGTGCTGCATTGGGAGGCTGTTCTGCTGCATTGTCGCTTGGATCGCGTTCTCTTTTTTCAAATCCAGCTTGGCTTTGCAACGATGCTGGATTTGAGGCTGCTGCGTCAGCCACTAATCTGTTCCAGATGCCATCCCTGAATTGCGGACAAGCCTCAGTGCAGATTCCTGTGTGGAAAATCAGCGCGGGCGCAGGAGCTACTTTTCTTTCCGCAGACACTTTGTATCGGGAAGGCCGGTTTATTACCGGTGCAGCCTTTGGCATGGGCCGGATACATGCGGGTATTTCACTCTCACTTTGCTACCGGTCTTTTCCCGGGGGCTATGGTACTGACTACTCAGCGGGCGGTGATGCTGGCGCCCTTGTAAGGATAACTGACAAGCTTTTTTTATCAGCTGCCATGGCCAGCAGGGAGATGGTCTCCCCGTTATACCGCGGTGGGATCTGTTTTGTTCCCGATTCCGGTATGAGAACTGTGACAGAATTCGAATACCAGTACGGTTTTCCTTTTCTCCTGAAGTTTGGGCAGGAGTTCACTTTTTTCAAGACTCTCATTATCCGGGCTGGACTCAGAAGCGAACCCCTGACATTTTCATTTGGGATTGGCTTGTTCTTTCAAGGCGCCAGGATTGACCTGAGTAGTATCTCTCATCCAGACTTGGGAAACACCCGTTCTTGTGGTATATCTTATGAAAGACAAAGACCCAGCGACTAGGAGGAGTCCCGGGCATTTTTTACCTGTTTAAGCGATCAAAACCTGCCAGTTCGCTTCAAGTTTTCCTTGAAATCCTTTGTATCTCTAAATCTGGAACAAAACTATAGCTTCAACTTTCCCCTCAACCATGAGTCGAAAACATGGCACCACTTTTGCTTTTATATTCTCCGGGATGTACGAGTTTAACCTTATTGGGAGATAAGGTATGGTAAAGGGAATCTATACTGCAAACGAAGGCATGAAGGCAATCCTGCGCAAACAGGAGGTCATTTCCAACAATCTCGCGAATGCCAATACTACGGGTTTCAAAAAGAGCGATCTTTTTATCCGCGCCTATGTTGATCAGGTCAGCAACGATCTCAGACAGCCATTTATAAACGACGAATTGACCATCGATGATCTGGTTACTGATTTTTCTCCGGGGCCCATGATCCAGACCGGGAATCCACTTGATCTTGCCGTGCAGGGAAAGGCGTTTTTTACAGTCATGCTTGATGATGAGACAGTGGCGTATTCGCGCAGTGGAGCCTTCACCATTGATAATGAAGGCATGCTTTCCACACTCGACGGAAAGAGGGTGATCGGCGAAACCGACAAGCCCATTCCTATCGACGGCTCTCATATCAACATTCTCGATGACGGTCAGGTACAGGTCGACGGACGGATTGTCAATAAATTGAAGCTTTCCCAGTTCCAGGAGCCGAACTATCTTATCAAACTCGGTGCCAATCTTTACCAGAGAAGTGAATTGACCGTTGATGCCACGTCTGAAAACTACAAGATACAGGCTGGTTACCTTGAAGGCTCGAACGTAAACCCCATCGAAACAATGGTTAAAATGATATCAAGCTTCAGGAATTATGAAGCTGACCAGAAGGCCATGCAGGCAGAAGACCAGACACTTTCAAAGGCTGTCAACGAAATCGGGATTGTCAGGTAAAATAAAAGGGGAGGCGCTCATGAGGCTTGTCGTAATCTATAACTTGTTTCTGTTGTCGTTCGCATCGGCAGTCGCGGCCTATACCGCGGTACTATACCAGGATTTCTGGGCTAGCATACTCTAAACAAGGAGACTCCTATGATCCGGTCACTGTATTCCGCCGCCACTGGCATGAAAGCCCAGCAGCTGTTTGTGGATAATATTTCCAATAATTTGGCGAACGTCAATACCATGGGCTTTAAAAAATCGAAACTCGAATTCGAGGATCTGCTCTATCAGACCATGGAAGAACCTGGAGAAAATATCTCCGATCAGAACATCAACCCCACGGGCCTGCAGGTGGGACTTGGCGTGAAACCAGCTGGTACGCAGAAGATTTTTTCCCAAGGCAGTTTAGTCCAGACCGAGAACAAACTTGATTTTGCCATCCAGGGCGATGGGTTTTTTCAGGTTACCAGACCTGACGGCTCCACAGCCTATACGCGCGATGGCGCATTCAAACTCAGCGACGAGGGATATATTGTCACCACCAGCGGGTATCTGCTCGAACCGGAGATCGTTCTCCCCGTTGACGCTGATGCCGAACAGTTTACCATTGATACGAACGGGAAAATTTACATGAAGATGGTGAACGAGGATGTTCTGGAAGAGGTGGGACAGCTTGAACTGGCCCGGTTCATCAACCCGGCGGGGCTTAAGAGTCTCGGCGGCAACCTTTACGAGTCGACAGCGGCTTCCGGAGAACCTGTTGTCAATGAACCTGGCCTCGAAGGAATGGGAACGCTTTCGCAGGGATATCTTGAAGCGTCCAATGTCCAGATTGTTGAGGAAATGGTCAATATGATCATGGCGCAGCGCGCCTATGAAATCGCCTCCAAAGGCGTCACCACGTCCGAGGAGATGCTCCAGGTGGCGAACCAGTTGAAGAGATAATACACGCATGAAATATACAATCTTACTATGCGCGGTACTGGTGGCGGTTTCGGGAATCTGGGCCACGGTGGCCCAGGTTGTTTTCAAGGAAAATGCCACCGCAAAAAGCAGGGAGATCCTGCTGTGCGACATCGCGGATGTCTCTTCCGACGATGCCCATGCCAAGGCAATACTGGACAGCGTCCGTATCGGTACCGTATCCATTCCAGGCTGCCGCCAACGGTTGAACGCGGAACGAATCCGCAGGTATTTTCTTGATGGCCTTGCCAACCAGGATATACACGTCGTCACCAGCGGGGCTGAAGTGGTTCTTGTCCGTGCTTCAGCGCACGAACTCACGGGCGTCTCATTGCAGGAATCGGTGCGGACATGGGTACTTTCAAAGATCCCGTGGAAAAAGGACAAAGTGCATCTTTCATTTTCATCCATACCCGAGAAGGTGGTTTTGCCCGACAACGCATACGAATTGCAGTTCAAAGAGAACGCGCAGTGTGATTGGAAGGGCGCGGAGAAGTTGGACATTATTGTTTTAAGCAATGGCGCGGAGATCAAGCGCATACCTGTCAATATCAGGCTGCAGGTCTACGGTCTTGTCTGTATCGCTGATCGGAAAATAGCGCGCAACACGGTCATTTTTTCCAGCGATCTCCGGGTCGAGGAGCGGGACCTGACCGAAATCCGTGACAATACATTTGCCAACCCCTCTTTGGTTGCTGGGAAACGGGCCACGCGGACCATTGTACCGGGAAAGGTCATAAACGATAAGATGATCGAAGAACAACCCGTGGTATTCAAGGGCAATAAGGTGAAAATTCTGTATACAGTAAATACCGCCTCTATCTCCGTTGATGGTGAAGCGCGGGAAGACGGAAGTATTGGAGAAGAAATCAGGGTGCGGAATCTGGTGAATAGAAAGATAATCAAGGCGTTTGTATGCGGTGAAGGCGAAGTCACTCTCACGCGTACGGGAGGAGGAGAATCATGAAATTCGGGACAGTAATCATTTTTTCCATGATCATGCTTGCCTATATAACCAGTGAAGCGCGCAGCTTCTCAATATACGGTGACAAAAAGGCCAAAAAGATCGATGATGTCATCACTGTCTATGTGACAGAAGAGGCGAGTGCCATGAACAAGACCAAGACCGATACCAAATCAAAGACGGACGTTGGACTCAGTACCTCTTCGTCGGGAAACGGTCTCATGCAGTTTATCCCAAGCGTGGGCCTTTCCGGGGGAGACAATGTCGATTTCCGGGGTACAGGGGAGACAACACGCAGCGGAGAACTGAAGGCAAAGGTGACCGTACGCGTGGTTGAAGTGCAGGACAATGGTAACCTGCTTATTCAGGGAAGCAAGGTGGTTGAGATCAATGATGAAAAAGAGACCATCCATGTTTCCGGCACCATCAGACCCGAGGACATCAGGGCTGACAATACAGTGCTCTCTTATAATATCGCGGATGCAAAGATAACCTATACGGGAGACGGTGTGACTCAGAATGCACAAAAACCCGGAATTTTCACCCGTTTTTTCACCTGGTTGTTCTAGGGAGGCAGGCACATGAACAGATATACCTATGCAGTGTGCGTTGTGCTGGTCGCGGCCATTGCCGCATACCCGCTCTCGCGGATCAAGGATGTTTCGCGTATCGAAGGCATTGAGGAGACCCAGCTTGTGGGATATGGTCTCATCGTGGGCCTCGACGGTTCCGGTGACGGCAGCAGGACCATGTTCACTGTCCATTCAATCATTAATATGCTCAGAAATCTTGGCATCTATGTTCCTACTACAAAAATACGGATCAAGAACGTGGCAGCGGTTATGGTCACAGCCACGCTTCCCCCTTTTACAAAACGCGGTGCAAAAATTGATGTTTCCGTTTCTTCAATCGGTGATGCTATCAGCCTTGAAGGGGGAACGCTGCTGCTTACCCCCCTTCAGGATGAAAACGGGGAGAACTACGCACTGGCACAGGGCGCGGTTTCGATAGGCGGGTATTCAATAGGCAGAGTGAAATCCGCCATGCGCAAGAAAAACCATCCTCTTTCCGGTGAAATCCCTGCAGGCGCAGTGGTAAAAAGGGAGGTATTGAGTAATGAATTAAACACTCAATCGATCAGGGTCTCGCTTACATCCCCGGATTTTACCTCTGCGGTTGAAATGACCAAGACCATCAACGCCGGATTGAATGCGAATTTCGCAAAGACTATTGATGCGGCAACTGTTGAAGTGAGTGTTCCGCAGGAATACGTGGACAAACTCATGACCTTTATCGCCATGGTCGAACAGATGCAGTTTGAACCGAACAGGGTTGCCCGGGTCGTTCTTAATGAGAAGACCGGGACTATTGTTGCTGGCGCGGAAGTGACCATTGCTGAAGTGGCTGTGTCGCATGGCAGCATTACTGTGAGTGTTAGTGCGCAGCCCCAAGTATCACAGCCCCTGCCTCTTTCAACCGGTAAAACAATCGTAACCGAACAGGTCCAAACTTCCGTTGTGGAAGAGAAGCCGCAAATGGTTGTCCTTAAAGCAAATACGAACGTAGGCGATCTAGCAAAAGCGTTGAATGAAATGGGGGTTACACCCCGTGATATGATTGCAATATTCCAGGCAATAAAAAAGGCCGGGGCCATAAATGCCGAGGTTGTCTGTATGTGATAACGACCCGCTGAAATAATAAAACAATATTTTTTACCAAAACTGGAAACAGGGGCTGAAATAAAAATTGGCGCCTGTTTTTTTTATTGATGTAACTAGTGTCATATTTTTATGTTTAAATGAACCTTAAATTATAATAATCAATAATTTATGGTTCGTGGGTTTACTGGGTTTGGGAAGTTAAGTTGGAAAAACAAGTTTTAAAATTCGTCATAATATAACACAATAATTATTTAGGGGAGATTTTGCCATGAGAGTTTTTACCACGTTTTTTAGCGTACTCGTGCTGGGGGTATTTACAGGCCTTTTCGCGCAGGCTCAGTCTGATGCAGCCTCGGCAGCGGGATCGTCTCTTCAGCAAGCTGAGGAATTGTTTAAGAAACAGCAATTTGAACAAGCAAAGGAGATGCTCAAGGCCGTAGTAGCACAGAATTCACAGGAAGTCGCCGCCTATAAGATGCTGCGCGAAATCGCGCGGTTCCAGAACGACCGCAAACTTGAGGCTGAATATCTGGAACAGCTGGTCTCTCTCGAACCCTCCAAGGAAAATATTGAAGACGCCCTCAGCCTTTTTGAGAAAGCAGGAGACAAGGAAAAAGAACTTTTTTTCCACGAAAAATTCGTAGGGCTCAACCTTGGACCGCAAGATAAGACCAAACTGCGGATCTCCCTGGACAAGCTTGCCGTAGCTTACGAAGAAAAAAAGAACGATACCGCGCTCTACGATGTACTGGTCAGGCTTATCGAAATCGCACCGAAAAACGAACATTACCATTTTAAGAAAGGTAGAATCGACCTAGAACGCGCTAATTTAAAGGCCGCATTCAACGAATTCAACGTTGTCAAATCCATCTCTCCCGCCTATCCAGACAACTGCTTTTACCTGGGTGAAAGCGCCTACAAACTCGAGAAATTCGATATTGCCGCTGATGAACTTAAAAAGGCCTCTATCGAAAAACCGCTTTCTGGTGAACCGGCCCTGCATCTTGCGGATTCGTTTGAAAAGATAAATAACGAGGCTGAGGCTGCACGCGTGTACGAAGAAGTGCTAAAAACAGACCCAAAGAACAAGGAAATCATCGAGAAACTTATTGGAATTTACGAACGCCAGAAGAACAATGTCCGGCTGGTGCAGTTATATGGCGACTATCAGGCAGCTGCGGGGACCAGAAATATCGACATGATCCTGAAGGAAGCATCCATTCAGCGTATTTCAAATACGGCCAAGGCCATTATTTTATACGAGGAGGCCTTGACCATTGATGCGTCGAACGAAGAATCATACAAGGCGCTCATCGAATTATACGATATCAGGAACGAGAGGGCCAAGGTGGCCAAATATCTGAACGAATATCTCAAGGTAAAACCCGATGCTCAGGGCAACAAGAAGTTGTCGCAAATCTATCTTGATTTAAAAGACAGTGCCAAAGCCATCGAACCCCTTGAACGGTATACCGCCCTCCAGGCAAATGATTTATCTCAAATGTATTTGCTTGCCAATCTCTATCTTTCCGTAAAACAGGATGAGAAGGCGTCCGCTGTCTTGGCCCAACTCGTTTCAAATTCCGCAGCCCAGATCAAGAAGGTGGGCATCAACGAAGCTGAACTGTACGAATTGAACGGTTCCGTTCTCCAGAGAACTGGGAAAAAAGCCGAGGCTGTGGCGGCCTACGAGCAGGCGTTGAAGATGAATCCCATGATGGGCGAAGCGTGGTATTATGTTGGCGCGTATTATCTTGATCAACAGGAGTGGCAGAAAGCGATTGACGCTCTTTTAAAGCTCAAAGCCTTGGGATTGCACCAGGACGATGTCACCAGGGGGCTTGCCAAGGCCATGTACCTTTCTGGCCGTGAACAAGACGCTATTCCCTATCTCGAGAAGATACTCGAAAAGTCTCCAGACAACAAGGATGTGATGCAGAAACTCGCCACGGTCTATCTCTCCATGAACCAGATCGAGAAGGCCTCTGAATACCTGAAAAAACTGGGCAGCGATGCTGAGAGCGCCTTTGCGGGCAATCGGGCAGCTGCCGAAGGTTTTATCAAAGCAGGCAACGACGCGTCAGCGCGAAAGCTGCTCCAGCAGGTTGTTGAACAGAAGCCTGACGATGAGGTCGCGCTACGTCTTCTTGCTGATCTCGAGATCAGGAACAAAGATAATAAAGCCGGGGTCGAAGTCCTTGAAAAGCTTTATTTGCTCAAAACGCGGCCTGAGTTGCGCAAGGAGATAGGTGATTTGCAATTGTCTCTTGGCCGCGACAGCGAGGCAGCAGCAGCGTACGAGTCGTATGTTTTGTCTGGGAAGAAGGACCGTGCTGTATTGGATGCATTGTTGGCCATCTACGAGAAGAACAAGGACGCTGATAAGGCGTATCCTGTGTTGCGGACGCTGGTGACGCTTGCTGGTAAGAGCGATGCGTATTGGTTCAAGAAGGGTGTTATTGAGTTTGATCGCAAGGATTACAAGAGCGCTGCTGGTTCGTTTGATGAGGTTCGTAAGATCAATGCTTCGTACAACCGGTTGTCGTATTTTCTTGGCGAGAGTTTTTATAATGCGGGTAATTTTGGTTTGGCCGAGGGTCCGTTGGCGCAGGTAGTTGCGTCCGATCCGAAGAACATTGAGCTTTTGGGTCATTTGGCGGTGTGTTATGAGCGTAACAAGAAGTTAGCGGACGCGGCCGGGGCCTATGAGAAGATATTGACGTTGAATCCGAAGGACGCTGAGGTTGTTCAGCGTCTGATTGGTTTGTACGAGGCGCAGAAGAATACGGTGCGTCTTGTTGAGTTGTACGATCGTTTGTTGTCTTTGACCCAGAAGGACAAGGCTGTTCTTTTGAAGCTTGGCCGTTTGTATCTTTCGCAGAAGCAGGGTGACCGGGCGATCAAGGTGTACGAGGATATTCTTGGGATGGAGAGCGGGAACGAGGAGGCGCTGAACGCGCTTTCTGATTTGTACGAGGAGCGTAAGGATTACAAGAGTGCGTCCAAGACCCTTGGCGCATTGATCAGTGTGAAGCCGAGCGCTGCGGGCAACCTTCGTTTAGCTGGTCTGTATCTTGTGATGCGCGACAGTGCGTCAGCTGTTGAGCCGTTGGAGCGTTATACGGCTGTTAAAGCCACTGACCGTGACAATCTGTATCTTCTTGCGCGGTGTTATATATCGCAGAAGGATTTTGGGAAGGCCGAGTTTGTGTTGGAGAAGGTGGTTGGTCAAATCAATCCCAAGAACCAGCGTTCTGTTCCTTCGAATGCGGGTGAGATCTATCTGGCGTATGCGACCGCTCTTGAGGGCAATGGTAAGGGCGGGGAGGCGATTGCAGCGTACGAACAAGCAGTGACTTTTGATAAGAAGAACGGTGAAGCTTTTTATAAAATAGGTGTTTCCTACCATCAGTCTGGTCAGTTTGAGAAGGCCATACCTGCGCTTCAGGCAGCGTTGTCGCTGAAGGTCCGTGAGGACGAGGTAATCAAGCGTCTTGGCGACGCGTATTACAATGCGAAAAACATGCAGGCCGCGATTCCGTATCTTGAGAAGGATAATGCGAAGAACGCGGGCAATGCTGAGACACTTGAGCGTCTGGCGACCGCGTATCTGTCTATAAAGGACGCTACGAACGCGGTGAAGTACCTGAAGGTCTTGAATCAGAAGGACCCGGGGAAGTTTGGCGGGAGTTATCTTGCCGCCTATGCGTTTGTGATGCAGAAGGACGATAAGTCTGCCCAGCCGATATTGGAGAAGTATTGCGCTGATAACGGGAGCGACGACAAAGCGCTGCGCATGCTCGCTGATTTGTACAAGCGTCAGAACAATGCAAAGGGCGCTGTTGAGGTACTGGAGAAGCTGAATGCGGCCAAATCGAGCCCCGAGCTTCAGAAGGAGATAGGTGATTTGCAATTGTCTCTTGGCCGCGACAGCGAGGCAGCAGCAGCGTACGAGTCGTATGTTTTGTCTGGGAAGAAGGACCGTGCTGTATTGGATGCATTGTTGGCCATCTACGAGAAGAACAAGGACGCTGATAAGGCGTATCCTGTGTTGCGGACGCTGGTGACGCTTGCTGGTAAGAGCGATGCGTATTGGTTCAAGAAGGGTGTTATTGAGTTTGATCGCAAGGATTACAAGAGCGCTGCTGGTTCGTTTGATGAGGTTCGTAAGATCAATGCTTCGTACAACCGGTTGTCGTATTTTCTTGGCGAGAGTTTTTATAATGCGGGTAATTTTGGTTTGGCCGAGGGTCCGTTGGCGCAGGTAGTTGCGTCCGATCCGAAGAACATTGAGCTTTTGGGTCATTTGGCGGTGTGTTATGAGCGTAACAAGAAGTTAGCGGACGCGGCCGGGGCCTATGAGAAGATATTGACGTTGAATCCGAAGGACGCTGAGGTTGTTCAGCGTCTGATTGGTTTGTACGAGGCGCAGAAGAATACGGTGCGTCTTGTTGAGTTGTACGATCGTTTGTTGTCTTTGACCCAGAAGGACAAGGCTGTTCTTTTGAAGCTTGGCCGTTTGTATCTTTCGCAGAAGCAGGGTGACCGGGCGATCAAGGTGTACGAGGATATTCTTGGGATGGAGAGCGGGAACGAGGAGGCGCTGAACGCGCTTTCTGATTTGTACGAGGAGCGTAAGGATTACAAGAGTGCGTCCAAGACCCTTGGCGCATTGATCAGTGTGAAGCCGAGCGCTGCGGGCAACCTTCGTTTAGCTGGTCTGTATCTTGTGATGCGCGACAGTGCGTCAGCTGTTGAGCCGTTGGAGCGTTATACGGCTGTTAAAGCCACTGACCGTGACAATCTGTATCTTCTTGCGCGGTGTTATATATCGCAGAAGGATTTTGGGAAGGCCGAGTTTGTGTTGGAGAAGGTGGTTGGTCAAATCAATCCCAAGAACCAGCGTTCTGTTCCTTCGAATGCGGGTGAGATCTATCTGGCGTATGCGACCGCTCTTGAGGGCAATGGTAAGGGCGGGGAGGCGATTGCAGCGTACGAACAAGCAGTGACTTTTGATAAGAAGAACGGTGAAGCTTTTTATAAAATAGGTGTTTCCTACCATCAGTCTGGTCAGTTTGAGAAGGCCATACCTGCGCTTCAGGCAGCGTTGTCGCTGAAGGTCCGTGAGGACGAGGTAATCAAGCGTCTTGGCGACGCGTATTACAATGCGAAGAACCTGAAGGCCGCGCTACCGTATCTTGAGCGTGACAATGCGAAGAACGCGGGGAATGCGGAGACGTTGGAGCGTTTGGTGAACGCGTATTTGTCGGTACAGGACGCTGCGAACGCGGTGAAGTATTTGAAGGTCCTGAACCAGAAGGACCCGGGGAAGTTTGGTTCGAGCTATCTTGCCGCCTATGCGTTTGTGCTGCAGAAGGACGATAAGTCTGCGCAGCCGATACTTGAGAAGTATTGTGCTGCCAATGGGAGCGACGACAAGGCGCTGCGCATGCTTGCAGACTTGTACAAGCGTCAGAATAATGCCAAGGGCGCTGTTGAAGTGCTTGAGAAAATGTACGCGGCAAAGGCCAGACCCGAGCTCAAGAAAGAAGTGGGAGATCTTCTTGTCAAAATAGATCTGCCCAATGCGGCTGAGGCGTACGAAATCTACATAAAGACCAACCCCAAAGACAAACAAGTCCTGCTGGCCTTGCGCGATCTCTATGAAGCGCTCAAACACGACGAGTCGCTCAATCCGGTGCTGCAGCGTCTTCTGGTACTCGATCCGAGCAATGAGGCCCTCCTTTCTCGAATAGGAGACATTGATTTTGCAAACAAGCGGTACAAGGAAGCAGTAACCGTTTATGCGCAGGTTGTGAAAAGGAATCCGAAGAACAGCGGTGCGGACCTAGTGCTGGGCGAATCGTATTATAATCTGAATCAATACGCGCTTGCAGAACCGTTTTTAGTAAAGGCAGTCGAACGCAATTCGAATGATGTTGATCTAACCCTGCATTTAGCCCAGGTTTTTGAAAAGAACAAAAAGACCAATAATGCGGCCGATACGTACGAAAAAGTGTTTGCCAAGCGGCAGAAGGATATTGCGCTCATTGATAAGCTCATAAGTCTCAACGAGGCGCTTGGCAATAAAGCGCGCCTTATCGAGCTCTATCGGACGCGCCAGGACGTGTCGGGAAAAAAGGACAAGGATCAGCTTTTAAAGCTTGGCGCCATCTATTTGGCCCAGAAAAAGACGAACGACGCCATCACGACATTTGAAGCTGTCTTGCTGCTCGACAAGGAGAATATGGCCGCGCTTCAAGCGCTTGCCGATCTCTACGAGCAGAACAAAAACCTCAAGGAAGCCTCGTCCCGTCTCGAACAACTTATTGCTTTAAAACCCGACGCGGACCTCTATCTCCGGTTGGCGCACATGTATATCGACATGAAGGACAGTACCAAGGCAATCGATCCTCTCGAGAAATATACCGCAGCTAAAAAGATTGCGCCTGTGGAACTGTATGTGCTTGGAAAGTGCTATCTTACCCAGAAAGCGGCGGACAAAGCTGAGAACGCGTTGCTCAAGGCCCAGGACCAGGCGGAAAAGACCAATAAAGAACTTTTCGGCGTTGCACTTAAGACGCTCTACGGCATATACAGCGCAAAAGGTGACAACGATAATATCAAGAAAACCCTGGTAAAACTTACGGTTTTTGATCCAAAAAATGCCGATTATAACTATGAGTTAGGCGAACGGTTTTATCGGGACAAGGCGTACGATGCCGCGCTAAAGTCGCTTCTTGTGGCAAACGCGGTTTCCCCGAACCTGAGGAACGCGCCACTCATGATTGGCACTATATTATATATGAAGAAACAGGGTAAACAGGCCCTGCCTTATCTCCAGGTTGCGGAAAAGGCCGATGCGAAGAACAACGATGTTCACCGGATGCTTGCCGGAATTTATAGCGAGAACCCTGCCACATTCAATCTTGCCGCGAACCAATACGAGACTGTTTTGCAGAGTGACCGAAAGGACATTGAATCCGCCAAATCGCTCATGGCGTTGTACGAGAAGCAGAAACGGCAGAAGGAGCTTGTGCCGGTCTATGAACGGATCCTTGAACTTGAGCCCGCGAACAAGGTTGCATGGCTGAAACTGGGAACCCTCGCCGCCGATCTCAAGGACGATGCACGCACCGAACGGGCGTTCTTGAAAGTCGTGGAACTCGACCTCAAGAACCTCCAAGCGCTTATAACCCTCGGTGAATTCTACGAAGCGCGCAAAAAATCAAAGGAGGCGATCGGCCATTATCTCAAAGTGATAGAACAGAAGCCGAAAAACCAGATTGAATTCGAACGGCGCGTGGGCGAACTATACCTTGCGGCGAACGACACGGCAAATGCCGAGACCTATTTCAGCAAGGTGATTGAAACCGACCCTTATCAGCACGAGGTCAGCTTCAAACTGGGTGTTATTACCCAGGAAAAGAAGAACTATACAGGCGCAGCCTCCTATTTCGAATTGGCGGCTGAAGCCAAACCCGAGATCGCCAAGTATAATTTTAGGGCGGGACTCTGTTATTTTAAACAGAGCGACTATCCCAACGCAAAACGGCTGCTTCTCGTAGCGCTCAAGCGGGATCCGAAGATCGCTGAGGCGAATTTTATGGTGGGACAGATTCTGATGACCCAGGACGCTTTTGCCGCTGCCATACCATATTTTGGCAGCGCAAATAAATATAAACCCGATGATCTTGATTATCTGAAATTCTACGCTGAGGCGGCATTCAAGGCGAAGAATTACCCGCAGGCTATACCGCTCTACAAGACGCTTTTGGCAAAAAAAGCCGATGATTTCGAATCGCGGGCAAACCTCGGCCGCTGCTTCATGTACCTGAAACAGAATAAGGAAGCGCTCGGAGAATTCGATAAGGTTTTTACCGGAAGGGTGCAGCTCATTGAAGATGAATACGCCATTGGCGAGCTTTATTTCATGGAAAAACGGTCGACCGAAGCGCAGCGTATTTTGGTCAATGTGCTCCGGACCCACCCGGAGAACGCTGATGCGCAGCAGATGGTTGCTGAGATATTTGAGGCGAATGGGGACAAACAGAAGGCCATCGACCATTACGATGAAGCGGTGAAGGCGGATAAAAAGCGTTCTTCTCTTCTCAAGCGGGTGGGTGCCCTGTATTCAGGGCTTGCCAAAGAAGACAAGACCATTACTTCATGGGAGGAGTATCTCAAGAGTAACAACGATGTCGAGGTGGCAAAAAAACTGCTCGCTATTTACAAGAAAAATAACCGGATTGAGGATGTGCGGCGCATGTATTCCATTATTGCCAGGGTCGACACCAAGGACGCGGACAATCTGATGAACCTTGGTCTTCTCGACTACGAGTTCAAAAAACAGGTTGACGCTTTGGGTTCTTTTAACCGGGTGCTGGCGCTTAATCCGAACCATAAAGAAGCGCTGTATATGGCCGGTAAAATCTATTTTGAAATAAAAGATTATACCAAGGCTTTGCCCAAATTGACCGTTGCGGTGCGCGTTGACCCCTCGTCGATCAAGGCCGCTCTCTGCCTTGCCGACTTGTATTACGAGACAAAGAAAGCGGATGAGGCTATTGAGTTTTATAAAAAAGTTTCGGTTGTTGAGCCGCGCAATGAATATGTCCTAGACCGCCTAGTAGATCTGTATAGGATAAAAAAGCAAGATGGCGACCTCATCTTCTTCCTCAAGAAAAAGACGGAACTCAACGCGAAAGCGGGGGATGCGTGGGTCGAGTTAGGCGTTTTCTATCGCAAGGCAAGGAGAAACGAGGAAGCTGAAGTTGCCTTCAAGAAAGGGCTCGATATCAAAGGCGAAAACTACGATGCCTTTGTGAACCTTGCGGAAATGTTTGTCGAGAAAAAACGGGTTGAGGAGGCGATTGAGTACTATAAGAAGGCCATCTATGTCCAGTCAAAAAATCCGGTCAACTACATGAAACTGGGGCGGATCTATCTCTCTAAAGGCGATTCAACCGCGGCCATGGACGCTTTTGAAAAAGTCCTTCAGTACGATCAGAACAGCGGAGAAGCCATCTCAATTCTCGGCAATCTCTATGTTTCGTTTAACTACCAGGACAAAGCAATATCTACGTTCCAGAAAATTGTAAAGGCAAATCCCAAGGATCCGTCAGGATACAAAGCATTGGCCAGATCTTACCTTGGCCAATCGAAGTACCGCGAAGCAGAGGCAAATTTGAACAACGCGTTGCGGCTTTCCCCGAAGGATGCGCAGGCGCTTTATCTTATGGGTGACCTTTACAACGCCCAGAAAGATCACGGCCGCGCTATTGCTTATTACGGCAAGGCCTATCAGCTAAATCCCGATGATATTGATAATGCAGGTAAATACGCTGATGCTCTCTACGAGGATAAAAACTTCAAAACCGCGCTGCCGGTTTTGCTCCGTCTCAAAGCCCAAAGTAAAAGTGATCCGCGTATTACAGCGGTGCTCATGGATTGCTATCTGTCTCTGGGCGACCATGCAAACGCCATGAAGTATGTTGATATCCTTGAAAAGGCCGATCCCAAGCTGCTCGCGAAGAATTTCAAGGTTGCCGTGGCATTTTACAAGCTCAATAAATTTGACAAGGCGCAGTCAATACTTGAGGCCATGGGTCCCCAGAAAAACAAGGAATATTACAATATGCTGGCCAATATCTACATTTCCAAAAAGAAATGGAACGATGCTGCCGACGCCATGAAGGAGTTGCTGGCGCAAGATCCGAGTGATCTGAAAATGAGCCTGCAACTAGGCGATATCTACGAGAACAGGGGAGACGATGAGCTGGCGGTGGAATTGTATAAGAAGATGGAGACACCCTATCCACGAGAATTGCTTCTCAAGGAACGCCTCGTCAAGCTGTATAAAAAGCTTGGTTCTGAAAAAGTTGAGGATCTGCGGATCTCCTTGAACGAAGCCATTGGCCTGAACCCGAAGAACGCGGATTATCTTTTTGAACTTGCCGCAATAATGTTCAACGATGGACAAATGGGAGAGGCGCGGGCAAAGCTATCTCAGGTTGTTACCATGCTTCCAAGCCATCCTCAAGCCAACGCTCTCCTTGGACGAATCTTTCTTGAGAACAAAGACTTCGGCAGGGCTGAGCAGTATCTGCTCATTGCGGCGAAAACCATGGAAAAGGACCCGGTCATTACCCGCAGTCTGGGCGAGCTCTATCTTCAGACCAAACGGTACGACAAGGCGCGTTCCTATCTTGAGGCTACGCGCGCGGCCAATCCTCAGGACATGGGCACTATTATTAAGTTAGCTGAGGCCTACGAAAAACTCAATCTCAACGACGCCCTTTTCAATCTGTATATTACCATCACCAAGAAAGACCCGACCAATGTTGTGGCCCACAAGGGATTGGGCGACATCTATTACGGTAAAAAGCAATTCAAGGACGCAATGAGCGAATACCGCATTGTTGTTCAGCTCAAGAATGACGACGTCAAGGTTCTGAATCGTCAGGCTGGCATGCTTCTCGATATTGGGAAGATTGACGAAGCCGTGGGTCTTTTCCGAAGCTCTCTGCAGTATTCGCCAAACCAACCTGATATTGCCTACAAATTGGGTGTTATCTTTCTCAACAACAGGGGCAATGAAGAGGCGGCAAAGGAGCAGTTCGAACGGGTCATTCTCATTGACCCGAAGAACGGAGACGCGTATAAAATGCTGGCAGCTATTTATCTGCAGGGCAATGACCGCGCGTCGGCTGTCCGCTATTTTCAACAGGCGCTCTCGGTAAATCCCAATGATATTGAGAGTATGAGTAAGCTCGCGGACCTGATGGTAAAAGACGGTGATATCAAAGAGGCCGAACCCATTCTTGTAAAAGCAGTGGCCGCGAATCCTAAGGATATTCAGTCCAAAATATCGCTTGGACGTCTGTATTTGAACACCAAGCGGTTCAAAGAGGCCGAACCCCTGCTTGCAGCGGCTGAAAAGGCAAAGCCCGCGGACCTGCAACTAATGATGGATGTCATAAAAATCTATAATGGCCTGGGCCAGTTTGCCCAGGTAATCCCGCGTCTTGAGAAACTGGTGCAGTCTGGTCAGGCGACCAATGACGTGAAAATGCAGCTGGGTATCGCTTATTTCGGCAAGGGTGAAGTAGCCAAGGCGAAAAAGATACTCGAAGAACTGCTTACCAAGATCGAAGGTTCGGTCGAAGCCTACCAGATACTCGCGACTATCTATTATTCGGAAAATGATCTACGCAAGGCCAAAATAGTCTTCAGAAAAATGCTCGATCTGGACAAGGCAAACCCCGAGGCGAATTTTTACCTTGGCGAACTTGCCTACGCCGACAAAGATTACGACCTTGCGGTCGTGTATTATGAAATGGTGCTTGCCTCTGATCCAAATCGTGAAGGTATCACAGACCATTTGGCTGAATGCTATGTCATCCAGGGCAACTACGAAAAGGCGAAGACTTTTATTAAGGCTGGCCTCAAAAAAGATTCGAAAAATGGAATGCTGCTCCTCAACTATGGCAAAGTCCTTTTTGCTGAGGAGAACTACAAAGAATCGCTGAAGTTTTTGAGTCTGGCCACAAAGGCCATGCCGGGCAACGATGAACCAGCTTATTTCTACCTCATGGCCCTGGTAAAGCTAGAGGATGTCAACGCTGCGCTCAATCTCTCCAAGGAGTTTGTGGCAAAGTTCAAGAGCTCGGACAAGATCTATTTTGCCACGGGCAGCGCCTTTATGCTCGCGAAACAGGCGGACAAAGCGCTTAAAGCGTTTCAGTTGGCGCTAAAATTGAATCCAAATTATCGCGATGCGTATAAAAAATGCGGCGATATTTATTTCGGGTTTATGAAGGACAATGCTGCGGCTGTTGCGAATTACAAACGCTATGTGTCGCTGGGCGGAAATTCTGACGATATTCCCCGGCTCTTGCGCGATAAAATGCAATAAGAAAAATAAAGGAATATTCTTATGAAAAAATTTCTTGTTTTAAGCGTGGTGGCTTTGCTTTTCGCAGGTTTTGCCGGTGGTTGTTCACAAAAACTGACCCAGGAAGAGAAAACGCAGCTTGAAGAGGCCAAGACGGCGGCCGAAGACGCCCAGAAAAAGCTGCACGAGATGCGTCAGGAAAAAGCCAAGCTCGAGGCTGAGAAGCAGGGGAAGTAGAGCTTTTTTGTGGCACGCTACGATGCATCCGAGATAGAGCCCAAATGGCAGCGTTTTTGGGATGAAGGCGGCGTTTTCAGGACGACCGCCGACCATACACGGCCCAAGTTTTATTGCCTCGACATGTTTCCGTATCCCTCTGGAGCGGGACTGCATGTAGGCCATCCCGAAGGGTATACAGCGACTGATATCATTTGCCGTTACAAACGTGCAAAAGGTTTCAATGTGCTTCACCCCATGGGTTGGGACGCTTTCGGCCTGCCTGCTGAACACTACGCCATCCAGACAGGCACGCACCCATCCATAACAACGGCGAAGAATTGCGAGACCTTTCGCAGGCAGATCAGGCGGCTTGGCCTTTCGTACGATTGGGAACGGGAGGTCAATACGACCGACCCGAAATATTACAGATGGACGCAGTGGATATTCATCAGACTGTACGAAACATGGTTCGATCCTGTTTTGGGAAAGGGACGGCCTATCAACGAACTGCCCATACCTCCGGAGGTGGCCGCAGGCGGGCCAGCTGCGGAGCGGACATACAGAGACGGTAAGAGGCTTGCATATTATGCGGACGCCCAGGTATGGTGGTGCGACAAATGCAGCATTGTCTGTGCGAACGAGGAAGTACTCGCTGATGGTTCTCATGAAAAATGCGGTACCAAGGAGATCCGCCGCCGTAATCTCAAACAGTGGCTCATGCGCATCCCTTTGTATGCCGAACGGCTTCTCCAAGGCTTGGAAACTCTCGATTGGCCCGAGGGAATCAAGGAGATGCAGCGCAATTGGATCGGCCGTTCCTCTGGAGCGGAAGTTGATTTTACAGTCGCTATCACATCGACGGTCTCTTCCTCTTTGACGCTCAGGGTCTTCACCACGAGGCCGGACACTCTTTTTGGGGCCACGTACATGGTGGTTGCTCCGGAACATCCGTCGCTCAATGCCCTGGTTTCTCCTGAGCAGAAGGCTGCGGTTGAAATGTACAGGAAGAACGCGGCCCTTAAATCAGACTTGGACCGCACCGAACTAGCTAAGGAAAAGACAGGGGTCTTTACCGGTGCCTATGCGGTTAATCCGGTGAATGGAAACCGGATTCCTGTCTGGGTCGCTGATTATGTTCTTATGGGATATGGGACCGGCGCGATTATGGCGGTCCCAGCCCACGATACGCGCGACTTTGAATTCGCTTCCAAATTCAATTTGCCGATTGTCTGCATCATGGAGCCCGATGCCACCTGCCCTCAAGACCTGCGCGAAATGGTCATCTCGGGAAAGGCGTGCTGGACCGAGGATGGCAGATATATCAGCAGTTCCAGCCCAATCTCGGGACTCTCCATTAATGGACTATCGAAAGAGGAGGGGGTCGCCGCAACAATTACATGGTTGGAGAAACAGGGTTTGGGCAAGGCATCTGTCAATTACAAAATAAGGGACTGGCTTTTCAGCAGGCAGCGATACTGGGGCGAGCCCTTCCCGGTAATCCACTGGAACGATGGGGGTGTTTCACTGATCCCTGAAAACGAACTTCCTGTCGTGCTGCCGGATATCGTGGATTTCAGGCCCCGTGAAGGCGGAGAAAGCCCGCTCTCTAACGCGGAAACGTGGCTCAATATAACTGATCCTGCAACAGGGCGCAAAGGACGCAGGGAAACCAATACCATGCCCCAATGGGCGGGATCGTGCTGGTACTATTTGAGATATATTAGCCCGCAATGCGATGCGGCTTTTGTGGATCCCGGCGAAGAACGGTACTGGATGCCGGTGGACCTGTATGTCGGAGGCGCGGAACATGCGGTGCTCCATCTGTTGTATAGCAGATTTTGGCACAAGGTGCTGTACGATCTTGGTCTGGTAAGCACGGATGAGCCTTTTAAAAAGCTTTTCAATCAGGGTATGATCCTCTCCTATGCATACGAAGACGCTTCCGGAAGTCTTGTGCCTTCAGATGAAGCCGAAGAACGTAATGGGAAATTCTTTAAAAAAGGGACTGATGAGGGACTCCGCCAAATCGTCGCAAAGATGAGCAAGTCTCTGAAGAATGTCGTTAATCCTGACGAGATAGTGCGGAAACATGGCGCCGATTCCCTCCGATTGTATGAAATGTTCATGGGGCCGCTCGAAGCGACCAAGCCCTGGCAGACCCAGGGTATTGATGGTATGTATCGTTTTCTCCAGCGCACTTTCAGAGCAATTGCCGGAGATGATGAAAAAACACCAACATTTAGTATCCTAGCGCCTCCTAAGTCATTGATTAGATTAACGCACCAGAGTATTGTTAAAGTATCAAGAGATATTGAAGATTTGTGCTTGAATACTGCGATTAGTCAACTGATGATTTTTTGCAACGAAATGCTGAAAAGTCCTGAAAGGTATCTTGCGGTATGTGAGGTCTTTGTCCAATTGCTCCATCCATTTGCCCCGCATTTGGCGGAAGAGCTTTGGGAAATGCTAGGAAAAAAGGGCGGTCTGGCTGGCGTACCATGGCCTGTTGCTGATCTGTCGCTTACAATCGAAGATACTCTCGAGATTGTCTTTCAAGTCAATGGCAAGGTCCGCGGCCATATCACTGTGGAGCGCGACCTTTCAAAAGAGAAGTTGGAGGAATATGCGCGCGCTGACGAGAAGGTTAAGGCGTTTATCGGGACAGGACAGATACGTAAAGTGATTGTCGTTCCAAACAAGCTGGTCAATATTGTGGTAAACTGATACTATTATTGGAACAGGAGACTCAGGACAGCCTTCTGCACGTGCAAGCGGTTTTCCGCTTCATCTAGGGTAACAGACGATACGCTATCGAGCACTTCTGACGTAATTTCCTCTTCGCGATGGGCCGGCAGGCAGTGCGAAACCAGGCAGCCCTTCTTGGCTTTTGAAACAAGTGCGCTGTTCACCTGGAAACCGGCAAAATCCTGTTTCCGTTGCTTGATCTCTTCTTCCTGACCCATGCTTGCCCACACATCCGTATAGATCAGATCAGCGTCTTTAACAGCTCTGACCGGATCATTGGTGGTTTTCAGGCTGGCGCCGCTCTGCTTCGCAGATCGCAGAACCTCCTGTTCCACTTTCTTATCGAGTTCGTATCCTTTGGGACAAGCCAGGACCGCATGCATGCCTAGTTTTGCGCACAGGATGAAAAGTGAGGCGGCAACGTTATTTCCATCGCCTACGAACGCAACGGTGATACCTTTAAATTTTTTAAGGTGTTCCTGGATGGTAAGACCTGTGGCCAGGGCCTGACAAGGGTGAAAGGTATCGGAAAGCGCGTTGATTACGGGGATTGAGACGGCCGAGGCCATATCCTCCACGGTTTTTTGGGCAAAGGTCCTTATAACAATACCATTGACCCATCGTTCCAAGTTCCGGGCAATATCGGCGGTCGATTCTCGTTTTCCCAAGCCAATGCTCTGGTTGTCGAGGTAGATGGGATGGCCGCCCAATTGCACAACTCCTGTTTCAAAGGTGACGCGTGTGCGCAGGGAGGGTTTTTCGAAAATAAGGGCAATTACCTTGCCGGCAAGCGCCTGTCGTGTCTTTTTACCTTGTTTGAGCTCTTTTTTTATCTGTGCGGCAAGAGAAAGCGTTTTGAGTATGTCCTTCTCAGATAAATCAAAAAGGGATAGCAAGTCTTTGTTCATAAATTGTCCTTGTGGTGATTTTATTCTTCAGCGATTTTTGTCTGTATTGAGCGCAGGCGGTCACTCAGTTGCTTTGCGGTTTTTACCTTGCGCTGGACAGTGGAGAGCAGTTTTTCCTGGAAAAATGCGTATTCTTCGCGGTTTTTGTTTTTGAGGGCTTCGTCGGCGAGCTCGGCATACCCATTGAGCGTATTAAAAATGTTGTTATATTCGTGGAGAATTTTGCTTATTTCCTCAGCCATTTTTTTCCGGCTTTTCATGCCATAAATATAATATTCTGAACATGGGCTCTGTATATACCGTTACGAAAAATAGTATTTTATCCAGACGCCTATGGAACCGTTGAAACTGCTTAAAAGCCTGTCGCAGAAGAAATACCGTGATGAACACGGGAAATTTCTGGCCGAAGGCCCTGATGTGGTTGAACAGTTGGTTGCTTCCGGCCATATGGTGCATGAAATTATTATAGATGAGTGTCTGCGTAGTAAATACGCTTCTATTGCCGCCCGCGCCGCTTCCCAGGCAATATCTCTGTGCTATGTTCCGGAGCGGACCATCAGCGAACTTGCCGAGACCATCACCACCCAGGGTATTCTGGCGGTCGCCCAGAAAAATCTGGCTGCTCATCCGACCCCCGGGCTCTCGGTCTATCTCGATGCGGTGCAAAATCCCGGCAACGTGGGTGCTGTTATCCGGACCGCGGCCGCAACCGGTTTTGCCAATGTTATTGCGGGAAAAGGAACGGCTGATTTCTTCAATCCAAAGACTGTGCGTGGTTCAGCCGGCGGCATTTGCGAGGTAAACCTTATCGACGACAGGGACCAGAAATGGCTTCCTGAGATGAAGAAAATGGGATATGTTGTCGCAACCACAAGTTGCACTAAGGGAAAGCTGCCGGTTCATTTCAAGGCCCGGGAAAAGACGGTCATCATAATGGGAAACGAAGGAGGAGGGGTGTCGGGACCAGTACAGAAACTGGCTGATGAATACATCCATATTCCAATGCGCAGGAACATCAAATCGCTCAATATCGCAGTGGCATTCGGGGTCATTGCGTTCACCATAGCATCAGACTAAGGAGATTTATGCTGAAAAAGATTAATCCCCGCAAGACAAAAACCTGGAACACGCTTGCGGCCCATCAGAAGACCATGAAACAGCTGCGTCTGAGGGACCTTTTCAAGAAGGATTTAAAACGTTTTGAGAAAATGTCCCTTCGTTTCGAGGATATTCTTGTCGATTATTCAAAGAATCTTACGACTGATACGACGATGAAACTTCTTTTCGGGCTTGCGAGGGATGTGTGTTTGAAAGACGGTATCAGCCGGATGTTTTCCGGTGACAGGATCAATGAAACTGAGAAGCGGGCGGTGCTTCATACGGCCCTCAGAAACCGGTCAAGCAACCCCATCCTTGTCGATGGCGTGGATGTGATGTCCGACGTGAACGCAGTGCTCTCGCAGATGGAGGAATTCTCGAACAGCATCGCTTCCGGAGCGTGGAAAGGATATACGGGCAAGCCGGTTACGGATATTGTAAACATCGGCATTGGCGGATCAGATCTTGGGCCAGTCATGGTGACCGAGGCGCTCAAACCATATCAGTATCCCCATCTGAAGGTCCATTATGTTTCCAATGTTGATGGCACGCATATTGCCGAGACCCTCAAGAAGCTCGATTCCGAAACAGTCCTTTTTATGGTCGCGTCCAAGACTTTTACCACCCAGGAAACCATGGCAAATGCGCACTCAGCCCGGCGTTGGTTCATGGAAAAAGCGCAAAATAAGGCCCATGTTGCCAGCCATTTTGTGGCGCTTTCAACAAATGAAAAGGAAGTTGCCGCATTCGGTATTGACCCGCGCAATATGTTCCGGTTTTGGGATTGGGTTGGCGGCAGGTATTCGCTGTGGTCAGCGATAGGGCTTTCCATTGCCTGTTCCATCGGGTTCGATCATTTCAGGGAGTTGCTCGAAGGCGCCTATGCAATGGACACCCATTTCCGTACTGCGCCCCTTGAAAAGAACATTCCTGTTGTATTGGGCCTTCTTGGCGTCTGGTATAACAATTTTTTTAAAGCTCAGAGCCATGCTATTCTGCCCTATGACCAGTATATGCACCGTTTTGCCGCTTATTTTCAGCAGGGGGATATGGAAAGCAACGGCAAGTCCGTTGATCGGTCGGGCAGGAGAGTGTCGTATCAGACAGGGCCAATTATCTGGGGCGAACCAGGCACCAATGGCCAGCACGCCTTCTACCAACTCATTCACCAGGGTACAAAACTGATCCCTTGCGATTTCATTGCCCCCGCGATCAGCCACAATCCAATAGGCGATCATCATACATTGCTGATGTCGAATTTCTTTGCCCAGACCGAAGCGCTCATGAATGGAAAGACCAGTGAAGAAGCGGCTGAAGAGCTCCGGAAGGCCGGAAAGAGCGAAGATCAGATTGAAAAACTATTACCCTTCAAGATTTTTGAGGGTAATCGGCCTACGAATTCCATTCTTGTAAAAAAAGTCACGCCGCGGACCTTGGGAAGTCTTATTGCCATGTATGAGCACAAGATATTTGTCCAGGGGGTTGTATGGAATATTTTCAGCTTTGATCAGTGGGGTGTTGAATTGGGAAAGCAACTGGCTGGGAACATATTGCCGGAACTCACTGCCGCGGGAAAGATCGCCTCGCACGACTCGTCTACAAACGGTCTTATCAACGCGTGGAAGACTTTTCGATCGTAACCATGGCCTGCGAAAGATCCCTGATGTGCGAAATGCTCAGGTGAATGGTGCCGTTTATATCCCTCTCGAATATTTTATTTGACGCGCCAACGAGCGTAATTCCCGGCCTGTTGTTCTCTCCGTGGGTGACCATGATCTCTGTCAGCGTGTATCCGCCGCCAATGCCGATGCCGCAGGCCTTTAAAAAGGCCTCTTTTGCCGCAAAACGGGCAGCATAGCGTTCGTACCGGGTATTGCCCGCCGCCTTGTCGCAGTATGCCATTTCAGAAGGGGAGAATATCTTTGCGGCAAAAGAGGGATTTTTTTCAATACTCTCTTTGAGCCGGGCAACGTCTATGATATCTATGCCGATTCCGTAAATCATGGGTTGATCCAGATTGGGTTTGTCATGCCGAAAAATACATCTTTTCCCAACCGCGATGACACTTCGGCGCGTATCCATCCGGGTCTTTCAATCGCCATTTCCTGCGCCAGGTTTTCAGATAATCCCTGGGGTTTACCGGAAAAGATCATTTTTTCCCCATGACCGATTTCACCATGGAACAGGGTTAGTGAACACAAGGCGCCAAATTCCTCCGTTGAAAGCGCATGTACAGTCATACGTATATCTTTTCCCGTCACAATCCCGCCCATAGCAGCGTGTTGAACGCCCGCGTCAATTTGGATCGATACAAAGGGGCCGTTGGTGACCATTGCCCTGCCTGCTTTTACCGCATCCACAATGCTCTCCCGGGAAAGCTGATTGCACGCAACAACGGTGCGTACAAAACCGAATCTGTTCTTGTTGTCTTCCCTGATGAAAAGAAAGGGAAATCCGATACGGCGGGTCCGGTTAAAGTCTCCGTGCGCATCGTTACCGCCGATAATCACTACTTTTTTTCCAGCAGAGAGCAAGGATAGCCACATTTTTTTCCCTTTAAAAAAAGCGGCGTCAATTGTTCCGTTCCAGAACTGTATAGCGGCAATATTGTCTGTAATGTCTTCCTGTTCCCAGTTGCCGCGATTGAGCAGCGTTTTCTCGAGAAACAGCCAGCCGGGACGGGGATGGGCGGCGAAAACAAGCGCATTGGGGTTCGTACCTGCCTGCTGTGAAAGTAATTCTACGGTGCTGTCCTGATTTTTCCCGCAAAAGTTTCTGCCGCTGTCACGATATCCTGGGAAAAAGGTCCCATGGTTTACCACGCCCGCGTGCACGGTTTTGTTCTTTCTGTTTCGGGCACTCACCTCCTCGCCGGGTAGCAGGACAAACGAGCTATCCGACCGGGAAATGGCCTCGTCCCGCATTGCGGCAAAAGTTTCTGTGCTGTTGTTGAAGGGATTGCGGCCATCAAGGTCGTAGCTGTGATCCAAAACACAGGCGAACGATAGGCCTTGGGCGCGCGCCAGGGGTGGTACAACCGCCAGGGGCGCGCCGTATTCCACCTCGTCATTGGTATAACGGCTGTGCATATGCATATCGCCTGACGCAAAACCGGGCAGGGTCGGCAGTTTGGTCCGCGAGACAAGAACCGTATACCCGATATGGGAGCCAAATGGCAGGTTATCATTCATGAAAAAAGACGGTTTGCCATGTATGGTATACTCTACTTTGAAATTGAGGTGTATTTTGCCTGAATAGTTCTTGGGCAGGGGCAGAGTAAACACTTGGTGCCATAAGGGGGTGCGGATGTCCGTGTGTGAAGGAAACAGATTGTGCAAGAAAGTCCGGTTTTTTTCAGCCAGGGAGATGGTCGCGGTTATATGCCGGAGTTCGACCGGATACCGGTCCGCGTCCTTGATGAGCATAGCAACGGGAATTTCCTGCGCAGGATTAATCCTAAAGGGTACATCGAAGAGTATTTCAGGCGCTTTGCGGAAAAGCAGTGAGAAACCGAACCTGAACCGGAAATGGGTCTCAACGTAGGAACGGCGGTATAGGGGGAAAAGTCTCCACATCATGTTGTAAGAATAATATATTTATACGCCATGCCCAGAGTAAATGAACAGGCCGAACTAAAAAAAATAGAACGGATCCTGAATATCATAGTCCAGTTAAGCGCCCCGCATGGTACGTTCACCATCGATGGTCTTGCCGATGCGTTTTACGTGGACCGCCGGACAATCATGCGGGACCTTTCCCAGCTGGCGGCTCTTGGGTTCAGACTCAAGAAAAAAACAGGTATCATTGATAAAAAGCGTATTTTGAGGTTCGATCAGGTCGCAAGTCCTCTGGCCGCTCCATTAGGGTTTACGGAAGACGAACTTGTCTCGTTGTATCTTACCAGAGAAATTTACACGGTCCTCAAGGGATCGCATTTCGAGAAGGCCGCGGAAAGCGCGATCCGGAAGATCGAGGGACTATTCGGCGAGGAGACTGCCGCCAGACTCAGGGATACGGTCAAGGTGAAGACTGGTCCGATAAGAAACTACCGGAATCACAGCGTGGTCATCCGTACCGTGACCGAGGCGGCCATCAACCGCAAGAAAATGCGTATTGGGTATTCTTCCGCCTCGTCACGGAAACACGATGTCTTTATCATTCATCCTTATACGCTGCTTTTTTATGCCAACAGTCTTTATGTCATCGGATATAGCGAAAAGCATCGCGAGGTCCGTACCTTTGCGCTTGAACGGATCGGACAAGCGCAGTCCTGCGCCGAACCGTTCACCATATGCAGGGACTATAACGAGGACTCCTATTTCGATCCTTTTTTCGGCATTCATACCGGTGAAAAAGAAACCGTAAAATTGTGGGTTGGACCTGAATATAAAAATAGAATTAAAAACAAGATTCTCCATCCTTCCCAGAGGAGTGTTTATCCGCGTGACGGTTCCATGGAGATTACCCTGACTATTGCTGGAAAACAGGATCTGTTCAAATGGATTCTTTCACAGGCTGGCGCCGTTAAGTTGCTCGAACCTCAATCCTGGGCAAAGGAATTGTATCATAAGGCCTCTGAAATCATGCGTTTGCATGCCTCTGCGACGATTTAGCCATTGTATTCCTGCTAATACATAAGTTATATTTATTAAATTATTTTTACGAGCTCAAATGGGCCGGTTGGCCCATTTTTTATATAAGCTGGATTTTTGGAGCAAAAGAAAAATGGCGGATATCAGGGAAACAGTCAAAGAGATCGCGGAACAGGTGGTCAAGGGCAGGAACCTGGACCTTGTCGATATTGATGTCCATGCATCGTCTAAAAAGCCCCTCATTCGCGTATATATCGACAAGGAGGGCGGCGTCACAGTCAAAGATTGCGCCGACGTTTCCCACGAGCTTTCTGTCAACTTTTATGTCGATGAGTCGGTTCCCGAGGATTTCACCATCGAAGTTTCGTCGCCGGGAATAGAACGGCCCCTGACAACCGACCGGGATTTTTCACGGAATACCGGCCGCATGCTCGAAGTGCTTTACCGGAAAGAGGGTGCGACCGCCTCTCTTACTGGAACACTGGTCCAGTCCGGCGCCGCCGAGATTGTATTGCGGACAGGCAGTAGTGAACACCGTATTAACCGTCTGGATATCGTGAAGGCAAAACAGCATATATCGTTTTAACCGTACATACACAGGAGGAGCAGGATTATGACGTTCGAGATCAATGAACTCATCCAGCAGATATCAAAGGAAAAAAACATTTCCCAGCATATTGTGGAAGAGACCATTAAAAGCGCCTTTGCCACGGCGGCCAAGAAATACCTTGGGCTCGATAAGTTTATCGACGTCAAGATCAACCGTCAGACCGGTGAAATCGACGTTGCGCTGGTGGTCGACGTTGTCGAACAGATCAACGAGGAAAAGGCGGAGCATGAGGTGCTTTTGGCCGAGGCGCAGCAGATTGAACCTGACGTGCAAATAGGCGACCGTCTCATGCGCGAGATTACACTCGATGAATTCGGCCGTAATATCATCCTTTCGATCAAACAGATGGTGGTGCAGCGTATACGCGATCTCGAACGCCAGAAGGTCTTTGAGGACTACAAGGACCGGGTCGGCGAACTGATTACCGGCAGCGTCCAGCAGGTTGACCGTGGCATCATTCTGGTAAATCTGGGCCGTACCGAAGCCATCATTCCGCTCAAGGAACAGATACGGGGAGAAAAATACCGTCAGGGTGACACTATCCGCGCCTACATTCTCGAAGTTGACGAGGGAAGCTCCGGTGCACAGGTCATTCTCTCACGCACTCATCCTAGTTTCCTGATCAAACTCTTCGAACTCGAGGTCCCAGAAATATACGACAAAATTGTGGAGATCAAAGGCGTTGCCCGCGATCCGGGCAAACGGGCCAAAATCGCCGTCTATTCCAAGGACGAGCGCATCGATCCAGTAGGATCATGCGTAGGCATGAAGGGAAACCGGGTACAGGCGATAGTGCGTGAGCTTAATAATGAGCGCATCGACATTATTCACTGGCACGAGAACGTCGATGTGTACCTGCGCCGTTGCTTCCACCCGAGCGAAATCAAGAAGTTGTTCTATGTTGGAGACGAGAAGGTCGTGGTCATTGTCAGACAGGACGATCTTGCCCAAGCCATCGGCAAGGGCGGCCAGAACGTCCGGCTGGCAAGCAAGCTCATCAAGAAACAACTAGATGTCTTTGGCGGTGACGATTTCGAAAAAATGACCGACGATGAAAAAGACGCTGTACTCACAAGCGGGATGGGTGCGTCGGACAAGGAAGAAGAGATTGAGGTGGTTGTCGAGGACGATTCGACTGAAGCATAAAGGAATACCAGTTATGGCAGTGAAGAAAAAGACGGCGAAGGCGGAACCCGCTGAAAAAAAGGAACCGGCCAAGAAAAAAACGGTGCAAAAGACCGTGAAGAAAGGTGCGGCCAAACCGGCGGATATTTCCACCGCCCAAAGCCCTCCTCCAGCGGAAATTGAGCTGAACGAGGAAGAATTATTGCTCGCTGAGAAAGATATATTCGGTTCTTTTGGGTCGCCCTCGTCGCCGGTCGTGGCAGCGCCCAAAAGAGGTATCATAAAGAGAAGTTCCGTGGCCAGGAAGGATGAGACCGCTGGCGTTCCCGTGTTGGGGAAACGGGTACTGGATGAAAAAAAAATCACCATTATCCGGAAGGAAACACTGGCAAAGGCCAAGGAAGAGGAAGAAAAACACGAGGCGGAACTGGCCGCCGCACCGCAACCGCAAGAGGTAAAAGAAGAGAAAATGTCCGCGGCTTACAAAGTGGGCGGGCGTGAAAAACCCGATGACAAGGCCGAGGCGGTCAGGCGTCATATATTCGAGTTGAAAGAGCAAGAAAAAAAGAAGAAGGAACGCGAGGAAAAACAGAAAAAACACGAGGAAAAGAAAGAAGAACGGTTTGAGGTAAAACAGCAAGCGCCATTCGAGAAGGCCATTGTCGTTATCCGCGAGGATGAACCAGGAACTGGTCCCAAGGCGGTCTCGTATAAGGAATTCGACGCGTCCGCGGTCGTGGACGATGCCGACAAGTACGAGGAGGTTGAACAGGTGGTCGAAGAGGTGATCGAGGAGGTGGAATACGAGGAGGAAGCCGTACGTACCCCCATCACCGCGCCAAAAAAGAAATCCGAGGATGAATACCGGTCCGAATTCGGCGGCCAGAAACGGCGGCGCAGGAAGAAAAAGAAAAAACAACAGGTTGATATTCTTGCCACCAAAGACGCGGTGAAGCGCACCCTTGCCCAGATCAATGTAGAGAGCACGGCGTCGCGGAAAAGATACAAGAAGGCTGGCGAATCGGGTGAGGGGGAAGTCGAAGAGACCAATGTCGTGAAGGTCAGCGAATTCATGTCCGTGGCTGAGATCGCGGGGGTCCTCAACGTAAAACCGGCGGACATTATAGCCGCGTGCATGAAGTTGGGTCTCATGGTCGCCATAAATCACCGGCTCGATTTCGACACTGTCGCGGCGGTTGTCGATGAATTCGGCTTCAAGGCAGAACTCATGGAAGAATACGCCGAAGACACCATTGTTCAGGAGAAGGACGATCCGGCCGACCTTGTCAAACGTCCTCCCGTGGTCACGGTGATGGGCCATGTTGACCATGGAAAAACTTCCTTACTCGACTTTATCCGGAAAACCAATGTTGTTGGGGGAGAATCGGGCGGCATTACCCAGCACATCGGCGCGTATCGGGTTCTCACCCGCCACGGATATGTCACTTTTCTCGACACTCCTGGCCATGAGGCCTTTGCCACAATGCGCGCACGGGGTGCACGCGTCACCGACTTGGTAGTGCTTGTGGTTGCGGCCGATAGCAATGTGATGCCCCAGACAATCGAATCAATCGACCATGCCAAGGCGGCGGGGGTCAAAATCATCGTTGCTATAAACAAGATGGACCTGCCCACGGCAAATCCCCAGCAGATCAAGAACCAGCTTGCGCAGCACGGGGTCATTGTTGAGGATTTTGGCGGCGCGACAGTCGCGGTTGAAATATCGTGCAAGACCGGGCAGAACATTGAGAAACTACTCGACATGCTCGCCCTCGAGTCAGATCTGCTCGAACTCAAGGCCAATCCGAAGAGGAAGGCGCTGGGTACCATCATCGAATCGCGTCTCGACAGTCAGTTGGGCGTGGTGGTCAGCCTCCTTGTCAATAATGGCACCCTGCACAGAGGCGACAATTTTGTCACTGGATCGCAGTACGGCCGTGTCAAGGTTATGACCGACGAACATGGCGTGCGTATCGACGAATCCGGGCCGTGCACCCCGGTACAGGTGCTGGGCCTCAACGGTGTGCCGCGCGCGGGAGACAACTTCACTGTTGTCGAGAGCGAACAGGACGCGCGCGAGATAGCGCTCAAGCGAAGCCAGGCAGAAAAGGAGCGCGAGCGCCGGCGCATCAAACACATGTCCCTCGATGAACTATACGACGAAATCAAGATCGGCGGGGTACGTGACGTTAATCTCATCATCAAAGGTGACGTTGACGGATCGGTCGAGGCCCTGTCTGGAGCGCTGCAGAACCTTTCTACGGACAAAATCAAGATCAGCATTGTCCACAAGAGCGTAGGCGCCATTAAAGAGAGCGATATTCAGCTTGCCGCGGCCACCAACGCGGTCATTATCGGCTTTCATGTCTATCCTAATAGCAAGGTGCGTGAACTCGCCCAGTCCGAAGGTGTTGATCTGCGCGTCTACCGGATCATCTACGAGGCGGTTGAGGAGATGGAGAAGGCCTTGAAGGGTATGCTTGAACCCACGATCAGGGAAGTGGTCACCGGTGAAGCCGAAGTCCGCGACCTGTTCAAAATATCGAACGTGGGTGTCATTGCTGGAACGTCCGTGACAACCGGTGTTGTCAAACGGAACAGTATGGCCCGAATTTTGCGCGACAGCAAGGTGGTGTTTGAGACTAAGATTGTTTCGCTCAAGCGGCTTAAGGACGATGCGTCTGAAGTCAAGGCTGGTTTCGAGTGTGGCATTGGCCTCGATGGATTCAACGATCTCAAAGTCGGCGATTTTATTCAGACTTTTGAGTCGCAGCGGATACCGCAGCAGGAATAGATGAAGTCAAAGCGAATCGGCAGAATCGAAGACCTCCTGGTCCAGGAAACGAGCAGCGTCATTATGAACCGGCTCAAGGACCCGCGCATTGGCATGGTAACCATTGTCGCTGCTGATGTTTCTCCCGACATACAGAACGCCATTATTTACTACAGCGTCATGGGCGGAGAACGGGAAAAGGAACAGGCTGCCGCGGGTCTTGCCCATGCAGCATCCTTTATTCGCAGGGAGCTGGCGCAGGTATTAACCATCAAAAGCATGCCCCGGTTACAGTTTGTCTTCGACGGGTCTGCGGAACATGCCGAACGGCTCGACATGCTTATCAAGGGCCTTTCCGCATGAAAACCGCTGGTGTGTCCCGGGGTATCGCGCGCGGCAAGAGGTTCGTGGTATCGACCCATGTCAACCCTGATGCCGATGGGGTTGGAGCATGCGTTGCCTTGTGCTGGATGCTCCGGAAAATGGGCAAGAGCGCCCAATTGGTCATTATCGAGAAACTTCCCCGCAACCTTTCTTTTATAGAAAAAATATTTCCCGTGGCGCGCTCATTTACGAATGCTTTCCAGAACGCAGATACCTTTGTCGTCATCGATTCGTCCCGCATAGAACGCACTGGTGTGACGCAGGCGCCCAAAGGTCTTTCAATCATCAATATCGACCATCATCGTGATAACAGCCGTTTTGGAGACTACAACTGGGTCGATCCCTGCGCTCCAGCCACCGCGGAGATGGTGTATTCGCTCATTTCCCATTACGGATTCAAACCGGAAAAGAAAATCGCTGAGGTGCTTTATGCCGGTATTCTTGTAGACACTGGCGGTTTTAAGTTTTCTAACACACAGACCCGCGTATTTTCCGTGTGCGCTCGGTTGGCGGCGTGCGGTATCGATTGCCACCAGCTCTACCGCACGGTCTTCCTCGATAAAAGCAATGGCCGGATACGGCTCGAAGGTCTCCTGCTTAGCGAAGCCGTTTTTCTGCGCAACGGCCGCATATGTGTTATGACCATCGGTGCGCGTGAACTTCAGCGCACCGGCGCCCGCGATTCAGATCTCGAGGGCATATCAAACCTCACCATGGCCCTTATGAGCGTCAGAATCGGCATACTGTTTTTTAGAAACAATGATTCTGTCAAAATTTGCTTCAGATCAGACGGTTCATACGACATTGGCGAGTTGGCCGGATCTTTCGGCGGTGGCGGTCACGCTGCTGCCGCAGGGTGCACGCTCGAAGGACACTGGACAGACGTACGCAGAAAAGTATTGCGAGGCGCCGTGACGCTACTCACAAAAAGAGGAAAATCTTCATGAACGAACGCATACCCGACGGCATACTCGTTGTTGATAAGCCTTTTGGGAAAACTTCGTTCTGGATGGTTTCCCAGATCAAACGTCTTCTCCGTGTTTCCAAAGTCGGTCATGCGGGCACGCTTGATCCCCTTTCAACCGGCGTGCTTGTGATGGGTATCGGCTATGCCACGCGCGTGCTCAAATACATTGAATCGTACGAAAAGGAATATACCGGCGTGGTGAAACTCGGCGAGACGCGCACCACAGACGATGCGGAAGGCGATGTTATTGACCAACGGACCGTACCCGATCTTTCAGCGACCGGCCTTATCGCAATTTTCGCCTCGTTCACGGGCTCTATTATGCAGCAGCCCCCCCTCTTTTCCGCTGTGAAAATACGGGGCGAACGGGCTTTTGCCCGCGCACGCCGCGGAGAACAATTTTCTCTTGCCGCCCGGGCGGTTACCATACACGAGATTGCGCTTGTCTCCTTTACCGCGGAACTGAATGAGTTCACCATCAGGGTCAGGTGTTCCAAGGGAACCTATATCCGGTCGCTGGCCCGCGATATAGGTGAAGCGCTTGGGTGCGGGGCGCACCTTAAGTCATTGCGGCGTACCCGTATTGGCCACTTCAACGTACATGCCGCGCTGCTGCTCGAGCAGAACGATACAGCCGCAAGCATCGCGCCGCGCATCATTCCGATCATCGACGCGCTCAATGGGGTCCCACGCATGCAGGTCAACTCCACTGAGGCCATTGTCCTTAGGGGCGGTATGCCGGTGGCCGCGCCTTCAGGCTCTGACGAGACCGAAGTCCTTGTAGTAGATGACACCGAATCACCGGTCTGTATTGGTATGCGTTCACGGAGCGAAAAAGGATATTTTATAAGGCCTCTTCGGATTTTAAAAGCATGAAGATATACGATGCCATGAATGCGCCGCTTCGGATCAGAAACAGCGTGGTTACCATAGGTAATTTTGATGGTCTCCACCGCGGCCATCGTGCCATTCTGAGCGTGCTTATGCGCCGCGCCCGCGATATGCGCGGTGAGAGCGTGGTCGTAACCTTTGATCCCCATACCCAGTCGGTTGTGAGCAAAGGAGATTGCTCCTGCGTGCTCACAACGCGGACCGAAAAGGAGGAGCTGTTTTCATCCCTTGGCATAGACCATCTGGTCTTCCTCCGTTTTAACAGCAGGCTCAGGAATATGAGCCCTGCAATATTTATGTCCAGCATCATTTTCAAATACCTCAATCCGCGCGGTATTGTCTTTGGGTACGACCATAAGTTTGGAAACAAACGGGCCGGCGATTACGCATTATTGAAAAAAATGTGTCTTGGCCGCAAGGTTCGTGTATGGAAAGTTTCTCCCTATAGATTGGACCATACCATAGTAAGCAGCACTATGATCAGAAAACGCATAAAACATGGCGATATCAGGCAGGCGGTGCGTCTGTTGGGCGGTCCCTATCCTCTGACTAGCATCGTAGAACAGGGCAATGGTTACGGACGGAAACTCGGCTATCCAACGGCAAATCTTTCAATCTCCCAAGAAAAATGTCTTTTTCCCGAGGGGGTTTATTACGGTTCCGCCTGGACGGGAAAGCGGAGATACGCGGCGGCCATATCGTACGGCCGGAGGGAAACGGCGTTTGCACAGGGAAGTCCGGTGTTCGAAGCGCATCTATCCGGATTTTCAGGGAACCTGTATGGGAAAAAATTGCGCGTTTTTGTCGAGGGCCGCATTAGAAATCAGGTCATTTTCCCAAGTGAAGCCGCACTTGTACATAGGATCGAAAAAGACATTGCATATATCAAAACAATAAAAAAGGAGGATTTCTTTGGCAGTCACAATTGAGAAAAAGAAGGAACTTGTCACAAAGCATGGCAAGTCGAGTAAGGACACCGGAAGGACCGAGGTCCAGGTCGCCATTCTGACGGAAAACGTCAATATGATCAGCGAACACCTAAAGAAACACCCGAAGGACCATCATTCGCGCACTGGCCTGCTCAAGGAAGTGAACAGGCGGCGCGACTTGCTCCAGTATTTGAAAAAACAAGATATTGAGCGGTACCGTTCCATTATCAAGGAACTTGAACTCAGGCGCTAAGCCTTTGCGGCAGCACTTGGATCCGGTCGCTATTTTTATTAAGAAAAGCGGTCTTTTTGCCGCTGTTTTCCAAAGTCCGGGGAACAGGGCGCACACGCATGCGTAATGCGTATCTTTTACTTGTGGAGTTGTTATGACAGAACACAAACGAGAAATTGAAATTAACGGAAAACTATTTTCTTTTTCAACAGGTGTGCTTGCGAAACAAGCCAACGGTTCGGCCCTGGTGCGTTTTGGGGACACTATGGTGCTTGTCGCCGCAACGGCAACCAAGGAGCCCAAACCGAACGCGGGCTTTTTTCCGCTTTCCGTTGAATACCGTGAGAAAACCTATGCTGCGGGGAAATTTCCCGGCGGATTCTTTAAACGTGAGACGCGTCCGAGTGAAAAAGAGATCCTCAGTGCGCGCTGCATCGACCGCCCAATAAGACCGCTCTTTCCCAAGGACATGTTCAACGAAGTGCAGGTGATCGCGATGGTCATTTCGCAGGACCAGGAAAACGACGCTGATGTGCTCGCGATGTCAGCGGCAAGCCTTGCACTCTGTCTTTCGGATATCCCCTTCGGAGGCCCCGTTGCCGGTGTTCGGGTGGGCATGATTGATGGGGAAATTGTGATTAACCCCACCTTCGAGCAAGTCGAGCAGGGCACTATGGATATGGTGGTCGCCGGATCACGCGAATCCATCCTCATGGTCGAAGGGGGGGGGTACGAGATTTCTGAAGAGGAGATGATCAAGGGCATTACCACTGCTCATGAAACCATCAAGAAGATCGTCGCCATACAGGAAGAGCTGGTGGCTGAACTCGGCAAACCGAAATTTGCGATCAAACCGCCTGAGGTCAACGCCGACCTGGTGAGCAAGGTCATTGCCCTAGCCGCTGAGAAGATCAGGGAATTGAACAAAGTACAGGGCAAACACGAACGGCAGGAACAGATTGACGCATTTACTGCCCAGATAATTGAACAGCTGACACCCGATTTCCCGGAATGCGAGAAAGCAGTAAAGGAAACAATCCACGATATTGAGAAGGATACCATGCGCGAGCGTATTCTCAACGAAGGCATGCGCGTGGACGGACGTTCCTCCGAGGATATCAGACCAATCACCAGCTCCGTTGGCCTGCTGCCGCGTGCGCACGGTTCCGCGATTTTTACCCGCGGCGAGACACAGGCCCTGGTTGCGGCCACTCTTGGAACCAAACTAGACGAACAGAAGATAGACGCCCTGCACGGTGAAACCTACAAGGACTATATGTTCCACTACAATTTTCCGCCTTTCAGCACCGGCGAGGTGAAACCCATCCGTGGCACCAGTCGCAGGGAGGTTGGCCATGGCAATCTAGCCGAACGGTCGCTTGCGGCAGTGCTGCCGCGTAAGGAAAATTTCCCTTATACTATCAGGATTGTTTCAGAAATCCTTGAGTCCAACGGTTCATCGTCAATGGCATCGGTGTGCGGCGGTTCCCTTTCGCTTATGGACGCGGGCGTGCCGATTAAAGATGCGGTCGCCGGAATTGCCATGGGACTTATCAAGGAAGGCGAAAAGGTCGCCATTCTTTCCGATATTCTCGGGGTCGAAGACCATCTGGGCGACATGGATTTTAAAGTGACCGGCACCAAGGAGGGTATAACCGCCTTCCAGATGGACATCAAAATCAGCGGCATTACACCAGAGATCATGCGAAAAGCGCTTGATCAGGCCCGCCGCGGCAGGCTTCATATCCTGTCAAAAATGGCGGAAGCCATCACCAAACCACGGAAGGACCTGTCTCCGTATGCGCCGCGTATCCTTTCTCTGAAGATCGCGGTCTCCGATATTGGCATGATCATTGGTCCCCAGGGCAAAGTGATAAAGGAGATCCAGGAAAAAACCGGCGCTACCATTGTTATCGAAGACGACGGCACTGTGTTCATCAGTTCTCCGGGAGGCGTGGGCGGACCTGAGGCAAAGGCCATCATAGAACAAATGACTGAAAAACCGGTCGTTGGCAAAATCTATTCCGGCATAGTAAAAACAGTCACTAATTTCGGTGCGTTTGTTGAGTATTTGCCGCAGAAAGAAGGGTTGGTCCATATTTCTGAACTTGCGGCATCGCGTGTTCGGGTTGTCGAGGATGTGTGTAATGTGGGCGATACCATTACGGTCAAACTCATCGGCATTGACGAAGCCACTGGCAAGGTACGGCTGAGCAAAAAAGCCGCTGACGGCGAAGCCCCCCAAGGTGAGAAATAAGGACACCCGTGAAGCGGCAGATATCCCGCTCAAAACTCTGCAAAACGGTTGTCCTTATTTCAGAAAAGGTCCCCGGGGTTAAGTCCATTTCCCTGGGGTTCTGGATCAACCGGGGCTCCCGGTTTGAGGCGCGCGAAGAGATGGGTTTGTCGCATCTCTACGAGCACATGATTTTTAAAGGCACGCGTTCGCGTTCCGCGCGAGACATTGCCCGTGTTCTCGAACAGAGTGGGGGAAATCTGAACGCCTTTACCGGCAAAGAGCAGATTTGCATTCACGCAAAATTTGTGGACGAGGAGCTGCCTTGCGCCGCTGATGTCATCAAAGACATGTTTCTGAACCCGGTCTTCGATACTGAGGAGTTGACAAAGGAGAAAAACGTCGTTCTAGAGGAGATCCGGGGCTCTCAGGACAATCCCGAGGAATATGTCCAGGATTCATTCATGCAGTGCCTGTGGCCGCGCCACCCCCTGGGATTTCCTATTGCAGGCAGGAGCGAGACTGTGCAGACCCTCGATCGTGACGATCTGCTTTCCATGCAGCAGCGCGCCTTTTCCTCAAAAATTGTGATTGCCGCGGCTGGCAACGTGAACCACGCTTCTCTCAGGTCCCTGTTCCGCGAACTGGGACGCCTGCCACGCTTCCGCCTTTCTACCCCTCGCGCTCAACTCCATCCGGTGCGGCGCATGCTTTTTGATAAGGAAATTCTTCAGGCAAACGTGAGTATGGGATTCAGGATCTGTTCCTACCATTCCGAAGACAAGTACGCCTTCCTTGTTCTCAACGCCCTTTTGGGCGATGGTATGAGTTCACGCCTCTTCCAGAATATCAGAGAGCGGCTTGGCTTGGTATATTCTATCTATAGCTTTATGGATTTTTTCATTGATTCAGGCGTTTTTGGCGTATTTTTTGGCACTGAGCCCCATCAGATGAGACAAGCTGCTGAAAAGGCGCTCCAGGAAATCAGGGAACTGGTGGGTGGGGGAGTGACTGACGGGGAATTGAACTTCGCAAAGACGTATATCAAGGGCAATATTCTCCTGGGCATGGAAAATACCACGAACCGGATGAGCCAGTTGGCACGGTCCGAGCTTTTTACCGGTGCTGTCGAGGACATGGATATTGCACTTTCCAAAATCCAGGCGGTTTCACGCAGCGATCTGAAACGCATTGGTCAGCGCTATATTACTCCGAAGAACCTCTCCATGGCCGTGGCTATGCGTAAACCAGCGCGGTTCAAACGGTTCGTCGAGGAGGTGCGTTTTGCTCTGGCGTAATTTTTCGCGAATCCTTCCCGTGCTGGCCCTGCTGGCACCCTGCGGCGTCCAGGCCGCGCTTACGCCTCATGCCTATGCCCTGGTCATAGATTCGGGTATTGCGCTCACTATGAATCAGGAATATACCGCTGTTGTTTCATTGTTGAAAGCGCATGCAGCCAAAGAGCCGTCAAACCCCCTTTTCATGTTCTATCTCATGCATGTGTACCAGGTCATGATGATCGATTACGAGACAACGGATTTTAAAAGGGAATTTGACAGCTGCGCTCTGGCGGCTGAAAAAGGTTTTCTCAAACGGGCCGCGTCCGAGGCCAATAATCCCTGGATCAATTATTATCTGGGCAATATCTATGTCACCCAGGGCGCATACGAACTCCGGTTCGCGAATTATCTCAATTTCTCAAAAAACATCCTCAAAGGGGTAAAACAACTGAAGAAGGCTTTTGAAAAAGATACAACGTTATACGACGCCTGCATATACCTGGGGCTGTTCCAGTATGCCAAGGCTGAACTGTTCGGCTGGGTCACCTTCTGGGAAGATGACAAGGATGTTGCTATCTCCTTGATCGAAGAGGCAAGCAAGAAATCACGGTATTCCCGCGAGGTCGCCGAGGAGATACTTATCGGTCTCTATGGACACAGGGGAGAACGTGAAAAGGCCTCGGCAGCCGCGGCCCGCGTCAAAGAGCGTTTTCCCGGCAATCGCGCTGTTTACTGGCTCATGGCGAATATTTATTTGAGAAACAAGCAGTATGCCGCCGCAAAGACCGAATTCGACGCCCTTGCGCCTCTGGTCAACCAAATTCCCGCCACATACCAATATAACTATATCTCCCTCGATACGTACCGTGCCAAAGTCGCATTTGAACTTGGGGACTATGGCCAATGTTTAGCCCTGTGCGACACAGTGCTTGGCCGCCAGAGCGGCGATGAGCGCATAACGCCATTCAAAGATATTGTCCGCAAATTGAAAAAGAAATCGGCTGAACGGAAAATGCAGCCATGAAACGAAAAACGGCGTTTCTGGCAACCGCAGTGCTGTTCCTGGTGGCCCTGGATCAGGCGACCAAGTGGCTGGTCGTAACACGTATGGAGTTATACCAATCCATTCCCGTGATCGGCGAATGGATAAAATTAACCTTTGTGTACAACCAGAACGGCGCCTTTGGTCTTGCGCCTCAGCGATTGCTTCCTTTTCTGAGTACGAGGATTTTTTTTGTTACATTTACCATTATTGCCGCAACGGTCGTATTTGTCCTGTATTTTCAAACGCCTTCCGCTGATCGCTGGACCCGCTTGTCGCTTGTTCTGATTCTCGGAGGCGCTGCTGGTAATTTTATTGACCGTGTGCGCCTTGGGAAAGTCGTTGATTTTATTGACTGCGATTTCCCGGATTTTATCATGGAACGGTGGCCTGTATGGAATGTGGCGGACAGTTGCGTTACCATTGGCATAGCGATTTTATTCATTATCACCTTATTTGCCAAACGACGTGAGTCTCATAATAAAGACAATTGTCCAACCTGAAGAGGCTGGCGCGCGGATCGACCGGCATGTGTGCGGCATCCTTTCCGATGCGTCGCGCACCGCGGTGCAGCGCGCCATTGAAGACCACGCCATTCTCGTGAATGGGACGCCAATTGCGAAAAATTACAAAATCAGGCCAGGCGACGCTATTACCGGCTCCTTATCAGAGGCCTGCAACCCGGATACTCTGGAACCGGAGAATATTCCAGTACAAGTCCTCTATGAAGACACCCACCTGGTCGTTATAAACAAGCCTGCCGGTATGGTTGTCCATCCTGGCGCGGGAGTGAAAAGCGGCACACTGGCCAATGCGCTCCTTTATCGCTGGAGAGAGGAAATTGCCGGCGTGGGTGATGTATCACGGCCAGGTATGGTCCATAGGCTTGACAAAGAAACCTCAGGAATCATTATTGTAGCGAAAAACAGCGTTGCGCATGCAAGGCTTTCCCGCATGTTCAAGGAACGTAGCGTGAAAAAGAGCTACCGGACCCTTGTTTGGGGAGTGCCGCCTCCCGCAGGCGTCATCAATGCCAGTCTTTCGCGCAGTTCAGTGCACAGGAAAAAGATCGTTGTCATGAGCGAGGGGAGAAGCTCTTTGACCCGGTACGAAGTGAGAAAAAGCAACAATTGGATGGCGGAACTCAATGTTTTTCCCGAAACAGGCCGAACCCATCAAATTCGTGTGCATCTCTCCTCAATAGGACATCCGGTGCTGGGCGACGACCTTTATGGCGGTGGAAGAAAATACCTCGACAAAGTGTCGCCCATCTATAAGCCAGAGGCAAAAAAAGTGTCACTTCTTGCCACCCGAGTCATGCTTCATGCGGAACATATTGCATTTACCCATCCTGTAACGGGAAAAAGGATATGTCTTACGTCGCCATTGCCTGAAGACATGAAAAAAATTATTTCTATGGTATGAAGATAAAAAGCATTGTTAATGTTTTAGGCTTTTTACTCGTCATTTTAGGCGGCGTGCTCCTTATTCCTTTCTCAATCAGCGCGTATCTGCACGAGGTTTCCCGGCTCCCCTTTCTCATTTCAATCGGGATCTGCCTGTGTACCGGACTTGCCGCCCATTTCTGTACCCGGGGAGAGAATGGTATTGGCATCAAGGAGAGTTTTGCCATCGTGACTTTTGGTTGGCTCATTCTGACCTTTTTTGGGGCGCTGCCTTTCTATATTTCAGGAAAAATGGGTGCGCTGTCCATGGGCCTCACCGACTGTTATTTTGAAGTCATGTCCGGCTTTAGCACTACCGGGGCCTCAATATTATCGAATGTTGAGAGCTTGCCCCGCGGGCTTCTTTTCTGGCGAAGTCTAACCCATTGGATCGGTGGCATGGGTATCATAGTCCTGACCTTGGCAATTCTTCCTCTTATCGGCGCAGGCGGTACCTGGTTGTTCAAAGCAGAGTCACCTGGCAGCACAATCTCGGACAAGGTGACACCCAGGATAAAGGACACTGCCAAAGTGTTATGGGTAGTCTATGTGCTTATTACCGGGCTTGAGGTCATTCTTCTCAAAATTGGCGGTATGTCCCTTTTCGATTCTTTCTGCCATACATTCGGTACTGTGGGGACCGGCGGTTTTTCCACGCATAATACCAGCATCGCGGGATTTAATGTTTTCATACAGATCGTCATCATTGTTTTCATGTTCATATCAGGCGCCAACTTTGCCCTTCATCTCCAGGCCCTTAAGGGAAAACCCGGCGGCTATTTGAAGAACCGGGAGTTTTTTTTCTATTGTATCATCTTTTTAAGCTTCAGCATATGCATTGCTATTGACCTGGTCCTGCGGTCAGGATACCCTGCGGGCAGGGCATTGCTCAACAGCGTTTTTCAGGTTGTATCCATAGGTACGACCACAGGATTTGCCAATGATGATTTTGAACAATGGAGTTCCTTTTCGCGGTACCTGCTTTTTCTGCTCATGTTTATAGGCGCGTGCGGCGGTTCAACCGGCGGCGGCATGAAGGTGATGCGTATAATTCTGTTGTTTAAATACGCGTTGGTGCGCATGCGCAATCTCATTCATCCCCAGGGAGTGCTGCGCGTATGGATACGCGATGTACCGGTGAAGGAACATGTGTTGGACGCGGTCTGCGGGTTCTTTGTGCTTTATATACTTACCTTCGCCATTGCCGCGTTTATTCTTTCATTTCTCGGCATTGATTTCCAGACCGCGCTTTCTGCATCCGCAGCATGCCTTGGCAATATTGGTCCCGGACTTGGCGCAGTGGGGCCCATGGACAACTATGGTTTTCTGCCAGCAGCGGCAAAATGGGTACTGGTTCTCTGCATGCTCGTTGGCAGGCTCGAAATTTATACGGTCCTGCTGCTCTTTGTCCCTGAAACCTGGAAACGATAAGCCTGGTCATCTATTTATGGCTTTGCTTCGCATTATACGCCCTCTGAATTGTCTCATTGCCTTTTTCTCTGTTGGTGTGGGCATGTTCTCCGCGGTCCAACCAGTTGCCTCTATTTCATTGCTCAGACTTTTAGCAGCAGCGCTTGCGGCGTTTCTGGTCGCGGCATTCGGCAATGTGGTCAACGATATACAGGACACTGCCATTGACGCAGTTAACAGGCCTGACCGACCAATTCCTTCGGGCGCTATTTCTGGTCGGTGTGCAGGCTATTACGGCCTACTGCTACTTAGTGCAGGCCTTGGCGTCTCATACCTCGCTTCCCTGGCGCATTTTGCCTTTGCCTGTTGTGTTGCAGCGCTTCTTATCGCTTATGCGAACTGGTTCAAAGCTTCGGTTTTATTGGGGAATATCATAGTATCTCTGCTTACCGGCGCCACGCTGGTGTATGGAGGCCTGCTTGCCAGCCATTGGCAGCTTTCCCTGGTTCCCGCGTTTTTCGCTTTTCTCATCAATTTCTCACGAGAGATCATCAAAGATGCCGAGGATGTTGCAGGAGATGCCCAGAACAATATTGTCACCTTTCCGGTCCGTTTTGGCGCTCGCGCAGGCCAGAAACTGGCGGCACTTCCACTGGTCTTGCTATCGGTTCTGGTATTTGTTCCCTTTCGAATGTCATTATACGGGACCCTCTATTGTATCATTGTCGCTATTGGCGTAAGTCTGCCGCTTCTTTTTGTCTCGTTCCTGCTGTTTTCTCGAGACTGCTCGCAAGAGGTTTTGCACCGTATTTCAATGGTTCTCAAGCTGGTCATGTTGATTGGCATACTAGCGATTCTTTTTGGGAGGGACGTGTGCGAGTTTGTGTTCAGCGCGTAGCACGCGCCACAGTCACTGTTAACGGGTCTATTGCAGGCCAAATAGGGCAGGGGCTGCTTATCCTCATAGGTGTTGGAAAAAGTGATACTACGCATGAAGCTGATTGGGTTGCTGAGAAATGCGCTGGACTTCGGGTTTTCACTAATTCTGAAGGTAAAATGGACCTGTCTGTTCTGGACGTCAAAGGCTCTGTTTTAGTGGTCCCTCAGTTTACGCTTTATGGTGATGTGCACAAGGGAAAACGACCGAATTTTACCAATGCAGCTGGCCCTGAAATGGGTAAAGAGTTATACGAACATTTCTGTGAGCAAGTATGCAAAGTCCATGGCCTTGTCGTGCAGACCGGCGTCTTTGGCGCGCATATGGACGTGGAATTGGTCAATGACGGGCCGGTGACTATTTGGATTGAAAAGGAAGCTGAAGGCTCCTGAATCTTTATTGCAATCAGCCCCCTCTTGTTTTCCCTTAGTGTTTTGTCACTGCGTTCCTAAGTGCAAAGTATCGTAACTCTTTGGATCGCCGATAATCATATTTTTTGCACTTTCTTGCCCCGCGTATATAAAATTCTACCATTAGTAGTCTTTCGCAAGTTATTTTTTATGCATGTTAAAAGTACATGAGAACATAAGTCGCCTACACAAAAGCCAAGGCTGGACACAGTCCGATCTCGCCCAAAGGCTCGGTACTTTGCAAATCGTACGTTTGGAGAATCTCTACGAAGAACTCTCCTCAAACGAACAGCGGGTTATTCTCAAACGAGTGGAAGTTCTCGCAGAACGATAATAAAAAGGATTAACCATGGCTCCGAACTATCCGAAACTCATTGCCGAAACAGTGCAAGTGCTTCCAGTCCCGGAACAGGCCGAGGTGTACACCTTTGCCCAATTCGTACGCACTAAATCAGACGAGCACAGACCATTACGGCGCTCCAACCGCAAACAAAGATCCGTCTTCTCCATGTTCGGTAAGGCCACAGCCAAAGTGACGGACGCCTCCATCAACCACGACAAGTATATCTATGAATAAGCCGGTATTCGTTGACACGTCAGCATGGTTCGCCAGCATTGCCAAAAATGACCAGTCACATCGTCAGGCTATTGCGGAACACCATAAACTGATAAAAGACAAAGCCCGCTTTTTCACATCCAATCTTGTGGTGCATGAGTCAACCATTCTTCTGGAACGTAAGGTGAACAGGCGGGAAGGGGTGCAATTCCTGACGTCAATTATCGAGGACCCAAACGTGGAGATTATCCACGCTACGCCTGAGATGGAACATGAGGCATATCAGCTTTATGAAAAATACCTGGATCAGGATTTCTCAGTTGCGGATTGCGTGTCTTTCACAATCATGAAACACTTCGATATCCATCGTGCGTTCACGTTCGATGATCATTTCCGCACTAGGGGCTTCGAGATGGTGCCACATACAAACCGGTGAAAACATAACCCCCGCCCACCTAAGCCCGCGTGCAAGTATACTCATGCCGCATTCCGCTCTATTTGCTTTACATAATTAGCGTCCACGCGCTTTTGCACGGTCGCCCCGTAAGCGGATCGAGTTAGGTTAGGTCTCTGATGCATGGGTTACGCCTCCGACCGCATAGCCGAGTACCTTTTGAAAACTATTGAAGGGCATGGGTAGTTGTCAAGTTATTGAATTACCTTGGATGAAAGAGTATATTTACATCAGTGAAAGAAGGTTGTCGAATTTATGGAAATCCTGGCAAAAGCATCAAGCATGTAAGGAGGAGTATACTATGAGACGCGACACATTCACCGCAGTCATTCACAAGGAAGAGAATCTGTACGTTGCCGAATGCCCGGAAGTCGGCACTTTCAGCCAGGGCTACAACATTGAAGAGGCTTTAAGCAACCTCAAGGAAGCGACCGAGTTGTATTTGGAAGAGTTCCCGCTTCAAAAGACAGACCGCACGTTCATGACCACCTTTGAGGTTGAGCATGCCTAAGCTTCCAAAGCTTTCGGGTAGCGAGGTCGTCAAAGCGCTCGAACGCATGGGATTTCATCAGGCACGACAGCGAGGCAGTCATGTGGTTATGAAAAAGGTATTATCGCAAGGTGCAGTAGGCTGTGTTGTTCCCATGCACAGGGAGGTTGCAACCGGAACTTTGCATGGCCTGCTGAAACAGGCTGCGGTTTCTCCGGAAGATTTCATGGCAAACCTGTAGACGTCTCCCGCCCACCCAGCATTTCCGCTGCTCTTGTTTTCCCTTATCGTTTTCTTGCCCCCTTACGGCCTTGCGCCCACCACGCCTACCCGCTGCGGCCTATCCCCCCATTGCTTCGACAGGCGCAGCACCTTCGGCTTTTCGTATCCTTCGCCTCGCCTCTGAAAGAGGCGGGCCTTTCCGGCCGCCGTCGTCGTCCCTCCTTTAGGCGTCCAATATTGTACAGGCAATAGGTTTGATCCAAGGGGGCCAAGAAAAAAAAGGCAAATATGCCAGGGACAAATTCACCCGCCTCGTCTGTGTAGACAGGCGGGCCGCACCTCTTTGCCCTGTTTACCGCTCTTTTTTTGACCAGAAACTTATCAGTTTTCCTGGTTAGATACTATTCCCGCCCGTGGGTGGGCAACCGCCATCTTCCTTCTCAAATCCTCTTTAGTAATATGCGTATATACATGGGTTGTTGTCAAGATGTTGAATTACATAGCAGGAAAACGTATATTATATCAAGAAAAGGAGATAAAAATAATGTCTGCAACACTCACCATCACTTTGCCGCCAAGAATGAAAGCTGATCTCGATAAAATGGCCAGGAAAACCCATCTCCGCAAAGGCGACCTTGTCCGCGGCGCTATCGGCAGGCTTGTGGCAAGGCAGCAGTTCCAGGCTATTCGTGAGGAATTGGCCGCTGAAGCGCAGCAAAAAGGCATTTATACGGACGAAGACATCTTCAAGATGGTCTCATGAGAGTCTTCCTCGATACGAACGTCCTGCTTTCCGCTTTCTACTCGCATGGTACTTGCACCGAACTCTATGACCATTGCTTGGATGCTCATGTTCTTTTTACCAGCGAATTTGTCCTTGAGGAGTTCCGGGAAAAGGCGGTCCGCAAACTCAAGTTCTCGCCGGAGCGTGTGGTAAAGGCTCTCCATAACATTCAGATGTACTCCATCATGGTCTCGGAAGCCACACTCCCGCATCCCATCTGCAAGGACAAGGACGATGACCATATTGTGGCTGCGGCGGTGAAGGCAGAAGTCGCCTGTATCGTGACCGGAGACAAGGAATTTCAGGAACTCAAATCCACCATGGGAATTCCCATCGTCGCTCCGTCGGATTTCTGGAAATTCTCAGGACATCACGCGTCCTAATATTCCCCCGCCCACCCAAGCCCGCTTTCAAGTACGCTCATTCCGCTTCCTGCTCCACTCGCTTTACATAATCAGCGCTATGCGCCCATGCACAGCCGCCCCGCGAACGGGTCGAGCCAAGTCCCTGATGCATGGGTCAAACCCTTCGGGCGCATAGCCGAGATTATGCAAACTTGCAAGCGGGCTTTCCCACCGCCCCAGGGCTCCCATCACCAAACGTTCTTTTCACTCCCAATCAAGGTAATCCTCTAATCCTACGAATCACGGTTCAGACAATTTCTTCTCCTGCCGAAAACCGTGCCAACCTACGCCATTTTTAAGCGGCTTCGGTCGTCACGGTTTTCGCTCCCCCCAAGTTTGCATAATTTTCGCTATGTGGTCCGCCTATGGCGGAAGACCCACGCCCAGGGATGGGCTTGGGCATCATAGCGCAGATTATGTAAAGACACCGGAGTACGATGCGGAGGGGACGGACTTAGGAAAAATACTGGAAAGAGGTGTGGGGTAGACGGCAGGGTTAGTACAGATCAAGACTTTGGCATGTTTTTTGTTTTAATAAAAGATTGTTTTATTTTCAATCCTATCAGCGAAATGATACGAAAAAAAATCAACCAAAGATAAAACTTGAAAGGTAATATGATCAACGGCCACCACCAATCAGTCACAATCGTTAATTTGTGGGTTTTGAGTATGCCCATTATCCAGTTATTATTACTACTCAAGTCAAGCCAAGACTTGTCCAAATACATAATATTACAAAGTAATGGCGTAACTGGCAGCGAATGTGGATTATCTATTTTGCCATCATCGAAGATGTTGATTTGTTGCGGCCCTAATTGAGTACTCAGAAAATGATAGGAAATAAACATACAAAACACAATTAAAACTAGAGCGGAATTGAAATTGTGTAATAATAATTTTCGGAGCAAATCTTTAGTCAAGCCTATTTCTCCCTGAGCTCATCATGCCATTCTTGTTCTCGTATAGCCATTCTTGGCCATATGGGTCATACATGTACCCATCTCCACCAGAATTCCCTGCTCTACCTGGATCATATATATAATCATCAACAGAATAATTTGTGGTCTGATTCCTGTATAAATCAAAGACCATGTTGCCTAATGTAATAAGTTCTTTCCCAGAAAGGTATCCACCACTCACCAATTCTGTTATGATGGTTCCCGCTAAATTTCGATTATACTGCGTAGTCTCTGATTTGTATGACATCCCGAGAGGTAATAGATCACCCATTTGATTTTGAACATTACCAAGCTCAAACGCATAGTTTACAGCAGTCCATAATCCTGAGCTGCCAGTAGCCATTTTGTTTGCATTAACATCAATGCTATTTAGAGTCCCCCCATAGTTAATATTAACACCTCTATTGGTCATTCTGTTTGACCAATTTGCTGTTGTGACGCCCCAGGCAAAATTACCCGATTCATTCTGGACATATGGGAGGTGTCCAAAAGTTACGGGGACTGGTGATTCATCAATGCCTGTAAGAATATTTTGAGCAGTTGGTGACCTGTACAAATATTCCAAAGCAGTAGAAGATATAGAATTTGCAGCAATCACCAATCTACCATCTGGATCAATATTTGTGATAGGATTATCCCAACAGAATACATAGGGACTAATACCCATGGCCATGTCTTCAACATTAGGATCAATGCCCATCCATCTTCCGATTTCCGGGTCATAGTATCTAGCGCCGATTAGATACCATAGCTCATCCGCAGAGGTCCCGTTTGTTTCTATCCGTATGTATCCCATCAGTTTACCGCTCTTTTTTTGACCAGGAACCTGTCAGTTTTCCCGGACAGATACTA
>Ga0208968_1000108_pt1 | contig 83110 bp, 57 predicted proteins | sample RifOxyA3_FD_184031 | JGI IMG/M metagenome (GOLD analysis project Ga0208968, IMG submission 184031) | Groundwater microbial communities from Rifle, Colorado - Rifle Oxygen_injection A3 (SPAdes) | ecosystem: Environmental > Aquatic > Deep subsurface > Groundwater | place: Rifle, Colorado, United...
ATTGAAACGCATATTCTTATCTGCTTCATGGCATTGGCAGTGTGCAAGTACATGGAATTGAAAACAGACAGGTCAATCAAGTCGAACTTGAAACTATTAAAAAGTGTTACTGATGCCAAGTTAGTAAATACTTTAAGCGGTGAACAATTCATCCTCCGTTCACCAATTAATGATGAAATTCGGGAGGTTCTAAAACAATTAGAGATTTTCTGTTAATTTGATTCGATTTCAAAGACAAAAACTCTTGTTATACTAAGTTGCTCAAGTCAGGAGATGTTTAAATTGCAAACGCCCCATTCAAGGGGCGTTCTTATTAGTTCTCAACTTCTTCTAAAACAGGCAGCTTGATATTTACCTTTGCAGGAATCTTCTCCTTCGATTTACCATTTTTCCCATTTGAAGGAACCTTTTTGGCATCGCCATTTTTCTTAGCTGGATTATTCTTATCCTTATAATTTTCGTAAGCGTAAACTTTATTCTGATAATTTCTCAAAATGATTTTATCTTCATCATGATGAAGAACATAATTTGGAAGTATCGGAATCTTTCCGCCGCCGCCGGGTGCATCAATTACAAAGTGAGGAATTGCTAATCCGCTTGTATGACCGCGCAGGTTTTCAACAATGTTTAAGCCAGTTTCAATTGAGGTGCGGAAATGATTTGCTCCTTTTGTTTCATCAGCCATGTACATGTAATATGGTCGGACCCTGATGCGCAGGAGTTTTTGCATTAACTCTTTAACTGTAGCAGGATGATCATTAACACCTTTCATTAATACCATTTGGTTACCAACGGGAATTCCCGCATTGGCAAGCATTTCACATGCTTTAGAACTTTCAGGAGTAATTTCCCATGGATGATTGAAGTGAGTATTAATATAAAGCGGATGATATTTTTTAAGTATAGAGCATAATTTATCAGTAATTCTATGTGGAAGAACACAGGGCATTTTAGATCCGATTCGAATTATTTCGATGTGAGGCATGCATCGCAAGCGTTGTAATATTTTTTCAAGCATTGTATCTGTTAGCATTAAAGGATCGCCTCCAGAAAGAATGACGTCGCGTATTTCTTTATGCTGTTCCAAATAATTGAATGCACTTTCAAGACCCTTCATCGAAATTTTCTCATAATCACCAACTTTACGCTTACGAGTACAAAAACGGCAGTAAAGGCCGCATTGGCTTGTCACGAGAAATAAAGCTCTATCCGGATATCTATGAGTAATATTTGGAACAGGACTCATAGCATCTTCCATCAAAGGATCTTCAGCGGCATCAAAGTCTTCAAGTTCTGCTTTATCAGGAACACATTGAAGCCAGATGGGGTCGCCTGGATATTTGATTAAGCTAAGGTAATATGGATTAATTCGGGCTTGAAAAAATTCGTCAAGAGCTTCAGCCGCATTTCTATCGATCTTAAATTTATCTACGAGCTCATCAACAGTATGAACGCTGTCTCTTATCATTCGCTGCCACAGTTCCATGACTTTCCTTTGTGATTGTTTTTACTTGCTGAAAAATTTACCAAACACCATTAGATTGTCGCCGACGGAATAAAAATCGTTTATTTCGGCGATGATCGAATAGTGATTTCTTAGATAAAAATTTCTAGCTGCAGCATAAGCATCTTTAGATGAAGTTTCTGCTAACAGCCACCTTGCATTCTTTGAAAGAACAAATTCTTCTGCATGTGTCAGAAGACTTTTCCCAATTCCTTTTTTAGGATGCTCGGGATTTGTTACAATCCAGTAGAGATCATAAACTGCATCGGTTATCGGTCTTTTACCCACGCAATAATATCCCAATATTTTTTTACTATTTTCGTAAACAAAAACATTGTAATCGGTTTGCTCTGGATTATTAGCCGCAATGTTTACTAACTCCATCGCAACACTAACTTCACTTTCGGAAAAAGCTTTAACTTTTCCGAGAAACTTTTCAATAATAGGAACATCAGCTTGCTTTAATTTGCGTATCATTTATCCGGCGGCTTAAAGCAAATTTCGTAATCGTATAAAGTAAATCCGAGTGACTCATACCGTCGGCATTTGCTGCTCTCGCGAATCCGGAGTCACTCGAAATATCAGGATTCGGATTAATTTCGATAACAAATGGTATGCCATTTTCATCTAGTCTTATATCTATTCGCGCATAATCTCTGCAACCCAGAGCATTGAATGCCTGAAGTGCAACAGACACAATTCTTTTTTTTGTTCGAGCATCAAGATCGGTTGGACATTTAGGTTTTGTGTTTTCATAATACACGCTGTCAGCAATCCACTTACCATCGTAGGTTACAATCTTAGGTAAGCCTTCAGGCAAACCTTTAAATTCAATTTCGGAAATAGGTAATACTTTATTTCCTAATATCGCTACGTTCAGCTCTCTTCCATCTACATATTCTTCGGCAATTATGTTCTGCTTATATGTACTGACTAAAAAGTTAACATGATTTTTTAATTCTTTGAAATTTTTTACAACTGAATACTCGGAGATTCCGATGCTTGCATCTTCTGTTAGTAATTTTAAGATTACCGGAAATTTAAGATTAAAATTTATTTTGCTGATACTTCCGGATTTATCTATTACCAATGCGCGGGGTGTATTAATATTGTTCGCCCGCAAAATGTCCTTCGCTCTCTGTTTATTTAGACAGTTGCCAAGGCACAGCGGCTGATTTCCTGTAAATTCTACTTTTAAAAGTTCAAAAAGACCTGCCATACAATATTCATAAGTAGAAATTCCATCAACCGATTCGACAAAGTTTAAAATAACATCCGGTGAGTAGCGATTTATTTTTGCTATGCTTCTCTCTACATTCCCATCTATAGCAAAAGTTTTTACATCGGTAAAATATTCTAGCAATGATTTGTTTATTGAGCTTATCTCTTTACTAAATCCGCTTTCAGAAAGATCATTTATCTCAGATTGTTTTTCAGCAGGTTTCCCATTGTAAATTGAGAAGACACTAACAGGCGAGTTGTAGCAAATTAATATTTTTGAATTGTCTTTCATATCAGGTTGTATCTTTTTGCTGCAACGGATAGAACTTTGTTTATCATCTGGCTATAATTCAAACCAATTGTGCGTGCTGCTTTAGGAAAACATGAGTTATCTTCCGGATTGGGAAGAATTCCAGGGAGTGGATTAACTTCTATAATATTTGGGATATTATTTTTATCAAGCCGCAAATCAATTCGAGACCAATCTTTGCAGCGAAGCACTTGATAAGTTCTTAATGTCGTTGCTTTAATTTTGTTTTCAAGAGCCATATCAAGTTTAGCTGGACAGCTAAAAACATTTAATGGTTTTTCTCGAGTGTCTAAAATCCATTTAGCTTCATAGGAGTAAATCGGAATGAAATCCTGTGGAAAATCAGCATAGCTTATCTCAACTATTGGAAGGACTTCAGCATCGCTATTATTTCCGATGATTGCAGCTGTAAATTCTCTCCCGGGTAAAAATTCTTCAATTAGGGCCGGCTGATTGTATTCATTTAATATTCTTTCCACCTCGAGCATCAATTCATTTTTATTATTTACAAACGAGGAAGAGTAGATTCCTTTGCTAGATCCTTCGCCGATAGGTTTTACAATTAGCGGAAATTCTAATCTGAACGCTTTTAGCTGTTCAAGCTCATCTATAACTATAAATTTAGCATTGGGGATTTTGTAGTAAGATAAAATTTCTTTTGTGCGAGCTTTATCCAAACAGATTGATAAGGTTAAAGGATCCGAACCGCTGTATGGTTTTTTTAGCATATCAAGTATTGCAGGAATTTGTGCTTCGCGGCTTAATCCATTGAATCCTTCAGCAATATTAAAAACGATATCACATTTAGATTCTTTAAGTTTTTCGTAAGCGTTATGATCTGCTTCAATAAGTTCTACTGTATGAAATGTTTCGATTGCATCTTTAACTGCAGTAATGGTTTCCCATGTGTCCCATTCTGCAAATGTGTCGGCAGATTTTTGAGGCTGTGTTCCGTAATTATATTGGATTGGAGATAGATCTTCTATGAAAGCGCCACCTTCTGGTTTAACATTGAATGTAAGAGCAACGTTCAATCGAGAATCACCGAAAAAAGATATAATAAAAAAATCTCCTTTAATTTTTTTTTGCAAATATAACTATTAGGAAAAAGAATTCAATAAATATTTAGAACAAAAATTTAAAACATCAGCGCTAAAAAAACTTTTTACTCGCAAAAATATTTTCTGATAAAGAAAAATTTTTTTGCTGTACTAAATTTGATTTAAAAAATATTTATATGCAACAAAAATTTTTTATTTGTGACAGCACAAAAATATTTTTAAAGGGGGTGAGAAATAATTTTTTAAGAAGATTATGCTATACTTGCATACTTTAAATTGTTCCGATAGTGCTGCAGCAAATTATTTTTTATTATCTGGTTAGATTTATGTTCAAGGTGAGGATCGTTTTCAATTATACTGAATGCGGCTTTTTTTGCGTTGATAATAATTTCCGTGTCATGAATTATATCAACATGCTTCAATTCCGGAAAGCCGCTTTGTCTTGTCCCAAAAATATCTCCTGGTCCTCTTAACTTTAGGTCTATCTCTGCTACCTTGAACCCATCTAAATATTTAACCATAGTTTGCAATCGAACGGCGGATTTATATTTATCAAGCTGAACAGGAGAGAGATAATCTGTTTCCAAATTAAGTTTGTGGTTAGCCAAAGCATATTCATCTTTTGTTACTAAAATACAGTACGCTTGCTTCTTACCTCTTCCAACTCGTCCTCTTAACTGATGAAGCTGCGATAATCCAAAACGATGTGCGTCATTAATTAAAATAATATTTGCATCGGGAATATCAATCCCGACCTCGATAACTGTTGTAGAGACAAGAACATCGAATTTCTTTTCTAAGAACAGATACATTACTTCCTCTTTCTCCTGCCAGCTCATTCTGCCATGGATTAATCCAATATTCAAATCGGGAAGAAAATCCTCTGTTAGTATTTTGAAATATGTTTCTGCAGCTTTAAGCTCAAGCTTTTCTGATTCTTCCACCAATGGATAGACAATAAAGGATTGATAACCGTCTTTTTTCTTATCGCTGATAAATTTGTAGATATCGCTAAGTTTTCCATCACCACGGAGAAATGTTTTAATTGGAATTCTATTCTTCGGCATCTCATCAATAATAGAATTATCAAGATCGCCATAGATAGTCATAGATAAAGTTCGCGGAATTGGTGTTGCACTCATAACAAGAACATGAGGAGTTTTACCTTTTGCAAGCAATCTTGCTCTTTGTGCAACTCCAAAACGATGTTGCTCATCAACTACAACCAATCCTAATTTCTTAAAGTTTACTTTTTCCTCGAACAAGGCATGTGTTCCAATAATTATATCCGCTTCTTGCAATTCAATGCTTTCAAGTTTTTGTTCTCTAACGGATTTTTTTTGTCCCCCGATAAGAAGCGCGACTTTTATTTCGCGATCTTTATGAACTTCATAAAGCTTCTTCATCATCTTAGATATGTTTTTTGCATGCTGATCGGCTAGAATTTCCGTTGGAACCATTAGTGCGGATTGGTAACCATTATCAACTGCAATCAGCATTGCTATTAAAGCAACAATTGTCTTGCCGCTGCCAACATCACCCTGTAATAGTCTGTTCATTGGTGACGGCTGCATTAAATCCCTTTTAATTTCGCTAAGAGCCCTTAGTTGTGTTTTGGTAAGATTGAATGGTAAAGTTTTTAAAAAATTAGAAACGAGATTTGTTTTTATCCCGAAAGTATATCCTTCCAGTTTTCTTTTATAATTCTGTTTTCGCAAAGCTACCAGCACCTCAAGATAAAATGCTTCCTCAAACTTAAATCGTTTTGATGCAAGTGTTAAATTTTCTTTGCTTTCGGGGAAATGAAAATTCTTAACAGCATCAACTATACTTGGGAGTTTATTCGTTTCTATTAAGGACTGCGGGAGATTTTCGGTTAGTAATTCAACATAATTATCGACAGCATATTTAAGAATTCTTCTTATACTTAAATCTCCCAGGTTTGTTACCTTTAACTCTTTGGGTATTCGATAGAACGGAATGATCTTTCCCGTGTTTAAAAAGCTAACAGACTCATCTTCTGTGATTCTGTCGAAGTCAGGATGCGTGAACTGAAGGTTACCATATTTAGAAATTGATGTTTTGCCAGAAACTGCAAAAATGTCTCCAACATTAAAAATATTTGAAAAATATTTTGCTCCCTGAAACCAAACGCACTCAAAATATCCTGTTGCATCACGAAATTGTATTTTTAAAATTTCTTTCCGGTTAAAATTTCTTTTCTCTATATCTTCAACTTTTCCAATGATGGTAAGCTCACCATCATATCCATTCATTAAGTAACCATAAGCTTTGGCGGCAGATAAAGTTGTTGTTCTATCAAGATGCCGGGAGGGAAAATAAAAAAGCAGATCGTGTATTGTTTCTATTCCAATTTTTCGAAATGATTCTGCTCTCTTAGGTCCAATTGATTTGAGATATTGAACTGATTGATTGAGCGGATTACTTTTTTCTTCTATCAACATAGCTAAAAATAAACCAAGCAAAAAGTAATTACAATAATGGTCTGTTGACTAACCCAGTTTCTTAGCAAATCATTATCCTCTCAAAGAAACTAGGTTAGTTTTTGAATTTGAAATTGTAATTTATTTGGTGATTATTAATTGTGGTTTGGAATTTCGGTTGGGAGAATTAGTGAGACGTAAAGTAGGCTTCCTATTCCATCTTCATATCACGTGTCATTAAATCGTTGGTTGCTTTTACGGGATCTTTATCCTCGAATAAAATTTTATAAACTTCATTGGTGATAGGTGTTTCCACATCAACTTTTTTTGACAACTGAGAAGCAGACCTTGATGTTTCAACACCCTCAGCAACCATTTCCATAGATTTCAAAACTTCTTTTAATTTTTTACCTGCACCAATCTGTTCGCCGACAAATCTGTTTCGGCTGTGCTTGCTCATACATGTTACAATTAAATCTCCCATTCCAGAAAGACCGGCAAAAGTTTCTGGTTCCGCACCCAATGCAACGCCAAGCCGGGAAATTTCAGCGATGCCTCGCGTCATAATTGCTGCCTTTGTGTTATCTCCGAATTTTGCGCCGTCTATAATTCCCGCTCCTATTGCAATAATGTTTTTAAATGCTCCACCCAATTCAACGCCTAGTATATCTTTTGATGAATAAACTCTGAAATATGAAGTCATAAAAGATGATTGAATTGTTCTCGAAGTATCCATGTTTTTTGATGCGGCTACAACGGCAGTTGGAATTCTTCTGCTTACTTCTTCAGCATGACTTGGGCCTGAAAGAACACCAATTTGAGAATCATCCAATTCCGGGAATTCATCTTTTAACATTTGAGACATCGTCATTAAAGATTTATTTTCAATCCCTTTTGCAACACTAACAAGTATTGAGTTTTTTATATCTGAATACTTTGCTTTTTTGATTACGCCTCTTAGAAATTGTGAGGGAACTGCAAGTATAATAAGGTTCAGCTTTGTAGTTGCTTCTTCAAAATCATTAGTGATAATTATCTCTTCGGGAATTTTTATTTTGGGGAGATAAATTTCATTTTCTCTTTTCTTATTTAAAAGTTTGGCATAGTCTTTTTTATATTCCCAGAGGGTTACTTTATGACCGTTATAGTGCAGAATTATTGCAAGTGTTGTTCCCCAACCACCGGCACCAAGCACCGAAATGTTCATTAGATAAAAGTTTTATTTCTTTTTAGAAAAACTGATTTTACTTTCGCTTCCGTTTAATAGACGGATAACATTCTTTCGATGTGTGAAAATTACAAGCAGTGCTACTAAAATTAAAAATGGTAGAAGCGTATTATAACTTGGAATATCAACCTTAAAAACGTTCTCACGTACAATTAATGTTAATGGCACCGCAACAGCTCCGGCAAGTGATCCTAAAGATATATATCGTGAAAATGTAACAACTAGAACGAAAACACCAATTGCGATGAGCATATCGACTGTAACAATCATTAAAAGCATCCCTAAAGCAGTGGCAATTCCCTTTCCGCCTTTGAAACCGGCAAACACAGTCCAAATATGACCGATGACGGCAGAAATTCCAGCAATAATTTGAACCAGAGTAAAATCATCGAATGGTGTTAAGTTTTGAAAAGGCATAGTGCCATAATGGAGTCTTGCAACAATAACAACAGCAAGAACACCCTTGAGAGCATCCAGTAAAATAACTAAGATTCCGTGCTTCCAGCCGAGAACCCGCATAACGTTCGTACCGCCAGCATTTCCGCTTCCATGCTCGCGGATATCAATGCCTTTCGCGGCTTTGCTTATAATTATGCTTGTTGGAATAGAACCAATTAAATATGAAAGGATTATTATTGTTGATAAAAGAAACATTTATTTTCAAACCTTAAAATTTGTTGCGAAAAGGTAATTATATTAGCTTAAAAACACAATGAAAAAGTTATTTTATCCTAATTTAGTCCCAAAACAAAAGAAAAACTAACTATTAGATACAAAATTTAAGCCAGAGATTCTTTCTCCATTATTTTTAGTTACATAATTAAATTGCAATCCAGAGAAGTGTTCAAAATCTAATGTTGAGTCAATAATTTCTTGACCCTCAAGAAAAATAATTACATGTTGCAATAGAATATTTTTGAGGTTCGCACAATTGGGATAACTAACCTAACTCTTTACTGGTGCTCAATAAAAATCCGCTTCTCCACTGCGGGGGGGGGTGATATGAGCAAGTTAGCTCACGCTGCTGTCGCAATCCACATGGATACAGAAGTTGCCTGATTTTTCACTTACCTTTTATACTATTCCAAAGTATTTTAATATTTGAAAATATTTATAAAAAATCACCGTTTCAATTCTCATCTGCATCGAACGGATACTATTTTAATTCTTACTCCAATCATTTATATTCTTTTAACTTTTCCAGCGGTTTTACTTAGCACAGCTAAGTTAAAGCTATGAGATTTACTTTAAAACATTAACATGAAAAGTATGATTTCAAATAAAACAAGTGACTTCAAATTAAGAATTAATAAACATGTTTTTTAAGGAACCGATATGAAAAAAATATTATTACCATCACTCGTTACATTTTTTTTATTGTGCAACATTTCATTGGCACAAGAAGGAGCTGAAATAAATGGGGAGTTGATTATATATTTTATAAATGGGCCAGAAAACTATAACCGAACACTGAAAATTCAAGCTTTTGGAACTGTTTGGGATCAATTCCATAATGTAACAACAAATTATCAGGGTGGAACTAAGACAATTACAGAAAATACCCCATCCAATCGGCACCAATCTGATTTAGATTGGAGTAACAATGAAAATTACCCAGTACTTTCTTTGGGTCTGTATGAGATTAGTATTTGGGGAGGAAGTAGTAAACACGCCTGGTTTTTTATTGATTATCGTACTTCTCATCTCCCCGAGGCAGCAGGTTTGCCCCATGGTATTGATGTCGTCCTATATTACGATGTCACCAATCAATCCTTTGAATTTATTCAACCAAATCTAGGAGTATTAAATAATGGAGATTATTACCCAATTTGGGAAATAAAAGAACTTGTAGAGTTGGAAACGGATGCCCTGCAAAATTACTGGGGCAATGCCCTCACCATAATTCCCCAATACAATATATACGAAGAGTATTATGAACCCTTACTCATATGGGGACCTTATAATGGATTTCAACCTCAAGGGTATAAAGTATATTGGCGCTATAATTCAAGTGGCAGTTATTACTTACTTCAAACTGTTTCTTCAGGCACTTACCAATATCTGCACCAGTCAGTTCCAATCGGTAAAGGCGGTTCATATCTCGAATATAAAATTCAAGCTTACAATAACCAAAGCACTTCAAGCTTTACGAATATTGCAAGCATTAATTCCTCACAAATTTTTATGGACAAAAAACCAGTTAAAGCTGAGAATAAGATTTATGAATTCAGTTTACCTCAAAACTATCCCAATCCATTTAACCCAACTACAACCATAAAGTATTCTGTACCGGAAGAACAATTTGTCTCCATAAAATTATACAACAGTCTTGGGCAGGAGATTGTAGCAATTGTTGAAGGAGTGAAGCAAGCCGGATTTTATCAAATAAAATTTGATGCTTCGTATCTTCCAAGTGGAATTTATTTTTGTAACATGAAATCAAGGAATATTTTTAACGCCCAAAAAATGATTTTACAGAAGTAAAAAAATATTCTCTCTCTATATATAAGGAGACTATTATGCTTATCAATAAATTACTGCTTATTTCTATTTTATTATTTTCATCAAATAATTACTCACAGTATAGAAGCGATTTTATAATAGCCGATTCAGCGTCAAGACCCTTTTTTGATTTTGATTACAATGGAAATATACACATGGTTTGGCAGAATGGTCAAAAAAGTGATAGAAGTATTCAGTATTCATCACTCGACTATGAAGGTAACTTTATTTATCAACCACGAAAAATTTCCAATACAATTCATGCAGCTGATCCAAAACTTGCCATTAATAAGGATTTAGTAGCATGTGTTTGGGAAGATAAAGTGGCATTAGACTTGACCATTTTCAGCACATTTATAAAGGGCAAAATTCTTAAAAACGGGCAGGATTTTTCGGACGAGGTACAAATTGATGATGGACATGGCGATGCATATCGGGGCGGACCAGAAATAATATGGCATAGCGACTCAGCTTTATATGCAGTATGGTCTGGTGATGGATCTCTCTCACCCACTGAGTATTCCGATATATATATGCACAAGCTTTTATTTCCTCCATTTCAAAAAGCTTACCCTTATGATGAAGTAATAAATAATCCGTTTGTCAAAGTTGTTGAGGGTTTACCTAAGGTAGTTAAACAATCTTCGGGACAAGGTTATTTTGTAATTTGGATAGAAAAAGATTCAATAAGCGTTTTGAAAATTGCAGGGGTGAATTGTGATAACAACTTATTACCATTTTCACCCAAAGTTGATTTAGTTAACTTTGATTCAGTAAAATATTTTATGGGAGAACCGGCAGTTTTCAAGCTTAATAATGGTAATATTATTCTTGCGTGGGCAAAAGACACTTTAAATTTTGCATATTCCAATATTTATTTACAGGAATTCACAGAGCAAGGAATACCTGTGAGTGAAGTGAAAAAAGTAAATGATACTTACGCTTCTGAGTATAGTGATGTAACGGCAGATATAGATTCCGCAGGAAATTTTGTTATTGCCTGGGAAGTATGGCCCGATTTATTTGCCCAACGCTATTCGGCTGATATGAATAAAATGGGCGAAAATTTTAAGGTAAATTCATTACAATCCGATGGAAATTCTTTTCATTGCACAAAGCTAAAAAATGGTTCTATTTACACCACATGGAGCCGTTTGGATGGTGGAAGAATAAGCGTGTGGATGAATATACTAGATTTTAATAACCCTACATTGATTGGGGAAGATAATATCTTTTCCCCACTAAGATATTCGTTGTCACAAAACTATCCCAATCCTTTCAATCCAACTACCACAATAAGTTGGCAATCACCAATTGACAATTTAGTTACTCTAAGAGTATTTGATGTTTTGGGCTGTGAGGTTATTACACTTGTAAATAAATTTATATCAGCCGGAACTCATTCTATAGAATTCGATGGAACTAACTTACCGAACGGGATTTATTTTTATAGAATTAAAATTGGTAATTATATCGAAACCCGAAAATTAATTCTACAAAAGTAATTTATCGCAGTATTACGCCTTGTAAGGGAGAAAAACAATGAAAGTGAAAATGGTTTTGACATTGATATTAGCGGGAATAATTTATCCACAACAGCAGATAGATATACCCTGGCCGACACTTGCAAAGAGTCCCTGGCCAATGATTGCTCACGATCCGCAAATCACCGGCAGATCACCATATTCAGGTCCTAAAACACCAACTATAAAGTGGGCAATAGATTTACCAAAGGGTGTTTGGTCAGGTCCTATTATTGGAGAAGACGGAACACTATATGTGGGGTCGGGTGCTTATGGGGATACTACTAATTACTTTTACGCAATAAATCCCGATGGTGAGATCAAATGGAAGTTTTCAACAGGCAATCCGGGCTTGATTGAATCTGGATATTTAATAAATAATGAAGGGACAATATTTTTTGGTTCACAGAGCGGTTGGTTATACGCTTTAGATACCAGTGGAAACCTAAAATGGAAATATGATACCGGCGGCAATATTTTTCAGAGAGTTATGAATACAGACTTACAAGGAAATATATACATAGCAAATAGTACTAACTATTTATATTCCTTTTCCAAAGATGGAGAATTGAACTGGAAAGTAAATTACGGCGGTGGGTTAGGTGCAAGATCAGTTGTATTTTCCCCCGATGGTAATACAATGTATACTACAGGAAAGGACAGCAATCTGTATGCACTAAATCTTGACGGCAGTATAAAATGGATATATCAATGTGCTGTTGGTCTACGTTTACCTCTCTTAGTGGACAATTCGGGTAACATTTATTTTCTGCCAGGATGTAAACGTCCCTGGGCACTAGTTTCATTGGACAGCACAAGTCAAATAAGATGGGAATATGTTATTAACAATAGTAATGCTTATTTCACAGACACTTCCCCCGCAATGGATTATCTTGGAAATATATATTATACATACGAGGTACATACCAGTAGCACATGGGATAGCAGAATAGAAAGTGTTGACTATTATGGAAATTACAGGTGGACATATCAATTTGAACATCCACGTGAGGATGTAGACCCATTAGTTGTTGATAAAGATGGCACTGTTTACTGTGGCTCTAACTGGGGTTATAATTATTATGCCCTTTCAAAAAATGGAGAGTTACTCTGGCAAATTCCACTGGAAGGAAGGGATATTGAGTATTCAACTACAATAGATTCGGATGGAACACTATATATTGGGTTGACAAAAAGACAAAATCAAACAACTCTAATCGCTATAAAAGATACTGGAACAGTATCAATAAAAGAGACGTTATTTGAGATTATGGATTATGAATTGTTACAAAATCATCCTAACCCATTTAATCCAACCACAACAATAAAATACAGGTTAAAGGAAGGCGGAGTGGTAACTCTTAAACTATACGATGTTCTCGGCAAAGAAATAAAAACATTGGTAAATGAAGAGAAGAATAAAGGAAGATACACATATAATTTTGATGGTTCGGATTTACCAAGCGGCGTGTACATATACCAGCTACGTGTTAATGATTTTATGGCTTCAAAAAAGCTAATGTTAATTAAGTAGTTTTTTCTCAAATAGACTAACTTTTTTAGGAGTTGAGAAATCGACTCCTTTATTTTTTAAAGTAATGTTGTAAAAATTCAATATCTTCCATCGTTGTAACCTTAAAATTACACAACGCTCCTCTCACAATATTTATTTTTAATCCCAAGTTCTTAATTAGCATAGATTCATCGGTTCCATAAAAATCCGCGGCATATGCCAATTCCATAGCTCTCATCAAATCATGATATCTGAAAACCTGGGGAGTTTGAACATAATATACTTCATCACGGTCAAGGTAAGATTCAACAATATCCGTGCCCCTTATCAAAGTGTCTCTTGCTCTAATACAAACAAGTGCATTGCCATTTTTGCGAGCAGTTATAATTGCATTTGTAAGTACTTTTTGCGGAAGGAGCGGTCGTGCAGCATCATGAACCGCCACTAAATCATTCTTGTTCGCATCAATGGAAAGAAGTGCGTTATAAACTGAATCTTGTCTTTCTTTCCCGCCTTTAATAATCTTGTTGATTTTAGTCAACTTATATTTTTTCTTGATCTTCTCTAAAAGTGAAAAATAATCCGGATGCGCAGCAATAATTATTTCGTCAACTGATTTATTTTTCTGGAATGCTTCTAACGTGTACGCAATCAGTTCTTTGTTGTTGAACCTCAAGTATTGCTTTGGAATCGAAAGACCAGTGCGCTTACTCTTTCCCGCTGCGGGAATTATTGCAAAGGTTTTCATAAAATAAGCATTGCATCGCCATAGCTAAGCAGCTTATAGTTTTCTTTAAGAGCACGTTTGTAAGCTCTCATTGTAAGATCTAAACCGGTAAATGCAGCAACGAGCATAAGCAATGTCGATTCGGGATAATGGAAATTTGTTATCAATTTATCAACCACTTTGAAGTCATAAGGCGGATAAATAAACTTATCGGTCCACCCTCGATTTGGTTTTACTAATCCATCGGCAGTAACACTTGTTTCTAATGCTCTCGCAGCACTTGTTCCTACAACAAAAACATTATGCTTGCTTAAGATGGCTTTATTGATCTGCTCAGCGGACTTAAGCACGATCTCAAAGTATTCCGAATCCATTTTATGTTTTGTTAAGTCTTCAACTTCAACAGGCCTGAATGAACCTAATCCGATATGAAGAACAACAGGTACAATATAAATACCTTTTTTTTCAACTTTGTTGAGAAGTTTTGGTGTAAAGTGAAGTCCTGCAGTGGGAGCTGCCACAGCGCCATCAACTTTTGCATAAACTGTTTGATAATTTTCTTTATCGGATTTTTCCGGATCTCTCTTAATGTATGGCGGAAGGGGAGTGACGCCGATTTTCTCAACAGCTCTGTAAATATTTCCCGGCTGATTAAATCTTACGGTTCTTCCGCGCGAAGTTGTATTATCAATAACTTCACACCAAAGTTTATCGTTAAAATAAATTTTATTGCCGATGCGGACTTTTCTTGCCGGATCGACAATAACATCCCAGATATAATCATCTGCATTTAATTCACGCAGAAGAAAAACTTCAATCTTAGCGTTGGTTTTTTCCTTCTTGCCAAAAAGCCTGGCTTGAAACACACGAGTTTCGTTCACAACCATTACATCGCCTTTTTGCATGTAATCAACAACATCAGTAAATCTTTTTGTTTCGATTTCTTCTGTTTTCCGGTTTACTACCATCAATTTTGCCTTATCGCGAGGAGAAGCAGGGTATTTAGCGATCAAGTTCTTGGGCAAATTGTATTTGAAGTCTGATAATTTCATTTGCAGTTACCTCTAATTAATAAAAAATTATTTTGGAGCTGCATCATTGTTATGTGTAACAATTTCTTTGTGTAACCTTATTTCTCTAAGCCTTAGCGATTTGTAACTTTTGCCACAAAAACGCTAAGACTCAAAGATTCACAAAGAATCTTGATGCAGCACCACGAATTATTTGCTATTTCTTGCTTTTAGACGATTTAGTTTTTTTGGTTTCCATTTCTTTAACTGTTGCTCTTGCAGCAGCTAATCTCGCAATCGGAACTCTGAACGGAGAACAGCTTACGTAATTCAATCCGATTTTGTGACAGAATTCAACAGAAACAGGTTCGCCGCCATGCTCGCCGCAAATACCGATCTTCAAATCGGAACGAGTTGCTCTTCCTTTCTGAACTGCGGTAACCATTAACTGACCAATTCCTTCAACGTCGATTGATTGGAAAGGATCGACAGGAATTATTTTCTTTTCGAGATAATCTACTAAGAATGCGCCCATATCATCTCGTGAAAAACCAAATCCCATTTGTGTGAGATCGTTTGTTCCAAATGAGAAGAACTGAGCATACTCAGCGATTTTATCTGCGGTCAAACAAGCCCGAGGAATCTCGATCATTGTTCCAGTGAGATGCGGAATTTTCTTCAATCCGAATTTTTCACAAACCTCCGCATGAACTTTTTGAACAATTTCAAATTGATGTTTCAGTTCATTTACATGACTTAAAACCGGGATCATTATTTCTGCAAATGGTTTCTTTCCTTCTTTCGTCAGCTCTGCAGAAGCTTCAAAGATTGCCCTCACCTGCATTTCAGTAACTTCAGGATAAGTGATACCTAGCCGAACACCGCGATGCCCCATCATAGGATTGTTCTCATGCAAAGCATCAGCTCGTTCATTTAATTCCTTAAGTGAAATACCCAGGCTTGAAGCAAGTTTTTCTCTTTCTTCTTCTCTGTTCGGAACAAATTCATGAAGAGGCGGATCAAGAGTTCTGATTGTAACCGGGAATCCGTCCATTGCCTCGAGAGTGCCTTTGATATCAGATTTTACATGAGTAAATAATTCGTTTAAAGCGTTTCTTCTTTCAGCTTCATTTTTTGAAACGATCATTTTGCGAAGCTTGAATAATGGTTCTTCACTTCCTTTACCATAAAACATATGTTCTGTTCTGAACAATCCGATACCTTCTGCACCAAAAGCTCTTGCTCTTGCAGCATCCTCAGGTGTATCGGCATTTGTTCTAACTTTTAATTTTCTCACTTGATCGCATATCTTCATGAAAGCAACAAAATCCGGATTTTCTTCGGCAGCTTTTATCATAGGAAGTTCGCCAACATAAATTGCTCCTTTTGTTCCATTAAGAGTGACCCAATCACCTTCGCGAACTGTTACGTCGCCAGCCGTGAAATATTTTTCACTGTAGTTTATTTTTAAAGATCCCGCACCAACAATACAGCATTTACCCCAGCCGCGTGCAACAAGTGCTGCGTGTGATGTCATTCCTCCTCGTCCAGTAAGAATTGCTTGAGCGGCTCTCATGCCTTCAATGTCTTCGGGGTTAGTTTCTTCACGGACTAAAATAACTTTCTTTCCTTCCTTTGCCCATGCAACGGCGTCTGCTGCGGAGAAAACAACTTGTCCTGTTGCTCCACCAGGTCCCGCCGGTAATCCTTTAGCAATTGCTTTGGTTGTCATTTCTACCATTGGATCAACTATAGGATGAAGAAGCTCATCAAGCTGCTCGGGTTTAACTCGCATTACTACTTCTTCTTTTGAAATCAATTTTTCTTTGTACATATCAAGAGCCATCTTCAAGGCTGCCGGACCATTTCTTTTTCCAACACGGCATTGAAGCATGTACAGTTTACCTTCTTGAATTGTAAATTCAATATCAAGCATATCGCGATAATGTTTTTCCAGATTCCTTTCAATCTTGTGAAGCTGCTTATATGTTTCAGGCATTTCTTCTTCAAGGGATTGAAGATGCTCGGTATGCTCGCTTTTCCCTACAATGTTTATGGGGTTTGGGGTTCTTGTACCTGCAACTACATCTTCGCCTTGAGCATTAGTTAACCACTCACCATAAAAATGATTTTCGCCGGTTGCAGGATTACGTGTAAACGCTACACCAGTTGCAGAAGTATCACCCATGTTTCCAAAAACCATTGATTGGACGTTAACAGCGGTTCCCCAATCATCAGGTATTCCTTCAATTCTTCTGTAAGAGATTGCTCGTTTACCCATCCAGCTTTGAAATACCGCAGCGACTGCACCCAAAAGCTGCTGTATTGGATCTTCTGGAAATGGTTTGCCAAGAACCTCTTGTACTTTAGCTTTATAAATTTCAACAAGATTTTTTAAATCATCTGCGGTTAAATCGGTATCGTTATGGTACCCTTTAGATTCCTTCATTTTATGAAGTTCTTTTTCAAGCTGTTGACGGACGCCTTTTCCTTCTTCAATTTCGATGCCTGCAGCTTTTTCCATCACAACATCAGAATACATTTGAATTAATCTTCTATGTGAATCATAAACGAATCTTGGGTTGCCCGATTTTGCAATTAAGGCTTCGCGTGTTTCATTATTCAAACCGACATTTAAAATTGTTTCCATCATTCCTGGCATAGATGCTCTTGCACCCGAACGCACAGAAAGTAATAGCGGGTTAACTTTATCACCGAACTTAGCTCCCATTTCTTTTTCAACTTTTACGAGAGCTTCTTTCATTTGCTTCTCAAGCTCCTTGGGGTATTTTTTATGGTGATGATAATAATGGATACAAACTTCGGTAGTAATTGTGAAACCTGCCGGAACCGGTAAACCTAAATTTACCATCTCTGCCAGGTTAGCACCTTTTCCACCAAGAAGCGCCTTCATTTCTGCTTTTCCTTCAGCCTTCTTGCCGCCGAAAAAGTATACATATTTTTTTCTTTTAGCCATTAAATAGATCCTCCGTGTAATTTATTCTGGATTAAGAGTATTGTGTTTTTTTTAATTTAATTTTTTTAATAAAAAATCTTTAAATGATGAAGTGTCATCCATCATCAGTTCAATTTTAAGATAAAAGATATCTATATCATCTAACTCATTGTGATACTCGGAAAGTTTCACCGCGTCCTTTTGAGTTGTAACCACAGAATGCGAATTCGTAGCATAGAACATTTTTCTTATCTGTTGAATTTCTTTGTTTGTATAATATTTGTGATCCCGGAATATCAAATAGTTTTCGGTATCCACATTTGTTTGTTTTAATGCCGTAAAAAATGAGTATGGGTTAGCAATTCCGCAAACTACCAAACTTTTTTGTCCTTCAAACTCGCTAAGATTGTACTCGGTTCTTCTTTTTATATCAACAAATTCTTTTGCAGAATAGTATGTGTTAAAAATTTTTTTGTTCGCGAGGTATTTTTTCACATTATCAGGAATTTCTCTGGGCTGTGAAAATTTTCTATTTACTATTACTGCACTCGCCCGTTCAAATGAACTAAACGGTTCTCTCATGCTTCCTGCTGGCAAAAGGTAGTGATCAAAAAAATCGGGACTGATCAGAAACCTTTGCTCGCAGATAAGCAGATCAACATCCCGCTTTAACCATCGGTGCTGAAATGCATCGTCAAGAACAATTGTATCAACATGCAGATCTGAAATTAACTTTTTTGCACCATCAATCCTTTTCTCCGAAACTGCACTTGGAACTTCACATTCATTCGCAGTAAAAACAATCTCGTCTCCACAGGTTTCAACATCTGTAAATATTTTTTTTCCGTCCGAAACCAATAAATAACCTTTTGATTTACGTCTGTAGCCTCGGCTTAATACCCCTACCTTTCTGCCCTCATTCTTTAGAAGATTAACCAAAAATATTACAAGAGGTGTTTTACCGGAACCGCCGATGGTTATATTTCCAACCGAAATAACTCTCGCATCGACCGATTGAATCTTAAAAATGTCATTGTCAAATAATTTGTTTCGCAGCTTAACTATTAAAGCAAAAATCGGGACAAAAGGAATTAAGATGAACCGTATAATCTTCATTTGTTATTTAGACGATAGCATTAATTAAATTTCTCCGCTTCTGCTTGAAGCATACACAATTGCATTTCACAGCTTTCTATTATTTTAGATGTATCGTCATAACTTAATTTATGCTTGACATAAATCGGATCTGAGAAAACAACATTTGCCCTCGTGAAGAAAAACGGAACCTGGAATGCATCCCAGCTTTTCAAAAGCTTTTTACCTTTAAAACCGATTCCTAAAAGCACAAGTGGTAATCCGCTTTTCTTGGCAGTTACAACTGCACCCGCTTTCAATTTGAAAGCTGGTCCTCGAGGTCCATCGGTTGTAATCGCAATCGAGCTGTTGTTCTTAGCAAAATTCACCATAATGCTCAATGCAACATCTCCTCCAACACTGCTTGATCCGCGAATAACATTGTAATTCCAGCGCTTTAATATTTTGCAAAGTAAATCTCCATCCTTGCTCTTGCTGATAAGTGCGGCAAAATTTTTATTGCGATGCAAATACCACGGTAGAAGCATTGTTCCGTGCCAAAAAGCCAGCACGTAATTTTTCCCATCATGCTCAAGCTTATCAATAACTTTTTTATTTAAATAAGTTATTCGCAGTGTTTTACAAAGAACATTAATTCCGAAAAATAGTATGAAATTACCTGTGAACCTTAAAACATCATGTTTAATTTTTTTAAGTGCCATTCATCATTGCAAAAATTATTTGAGCAGTTTTTTTCGATGCTCCGTTTTCACCCAGCGTTTCTCTTACTAAGCTAAGTTTTTGTTTGATAGAATTATACAGATCCTGGTTAGATAGAATTTCTTTACTTTTTTCATAGATCATTTTATATGAAGCATTATGTTGAATCAGCTCTGGAACAACTTGTTCGTTTAAAATTATATTTACCATACCGATGTTCTTGACTTTGATAAGATTCTTAACAATTAGATAGGTTAAGCTGCTTGTTTTGTAAACTATCACTATTGGAAGCTCAAAAATCGCTGCCTCTAAAGTTGAAGTACCGGATTTAATAATGCCAAACCTTGAGTACTTCATTAAATCATATGTGTGACCTTTAATTATCTTAAAATTTCTTTTCTTGGCAATCTTGAATAGAAATTCTTCACTAATATTTTGTGAAGCGCTGACCACAATTTGCATATTAAAATCGTTACTTAATTTTTCAGCGGCCTTAATACTTACCGGAAAAATTTTTTCCACTTCATGTTTTCGGCTGCCAGGCATAATCAACAAAATGTCCTTTGCGGAATCTAATTGATACTCTTTGAATAATTCCTCTTTGCTTAAATAATTGTGGCTGTCGATAATCTCCATTAAAGGATGACCAACATAATCTACATCGACTCCTGCGTTCTCGTAAATTTCCTTCTCAAATGGAAAAACTACAATCATCTTATCAATCAATCGTTTGATCTTATTAATTCGATTTTTCCCCCAAGCCCATATTTGCGGAGAAATGTAATAAATAATTTTAACATTCAAGCTTTTGAGCTTCTCTGCAATGTTAAGATTAAACCCAGGGTAATCAATTAAAACAACGGTATCGATATTTTTTTCTCTTACAAATTCAATCAATTCGGACTGCACTTTTCTAATGAATGGAATATGTTTTACAACTTCAACAAAACCTAAAAAAGCCATTCGATTTAGATGATAAATTAAGTATGCGCCCTCGCTCTTCATTAAATTTCCACCGATTCCATAAAACTTCGTATCATAATCAAGCTTTTTGAGCTCATGTATGAGTGCTGCGCCATACATATCTCCGGAGACCTCACCGGCAATAATCATCAAATTATTTTTCTTTACTATCGTCACAGTCGGCGCAAAAACCAAAGGAGAAGAATTGTTACAGCCACAAAACCAAATGCTTGCAAGCTTCTTTTTTCTGAACGCAACCCTTTGCTTAAAATGTATTCCGGTTGTTTCAACCCATCAACTTTATATGCCTTTAGCGCTGGAAAAAAGCTTGGAACTTTCTGCCTATAATTTTCATAATCCTTACCGTATGTTTTTTCTAAATAAAGCTCTTCTTCTTGAACGATGAGTTTGTATTGAAAATAATAGAAGATTAAACCCAAAATCTGTAAATATGGAAAGAGAGCAAAAGACATGATTCCTAAACCGGTGTACATCAAAATATTTCCCACATAAAGCGGATTACGGACATGTGCAAAGGGTCCGCTAATTACCAAAAATGATCCTCCAACATTGCCGGTTGTGCGGGTTTCGCTGCCAGCCCAGCTTACTCCCCAAATTCTAATTGCTTCGCCGGCAAGTGCAATACCCAATCCGGTAAAAATGCTCCAGATGTTTGGATTTGCAAAAAAGAACATTACAATTAAAAAGGGAATTGGGGTGTAGCTTCTATATTTAAATATCTTTGATGCTATGAAGGACATATTATTCTTGTAGATAAATTTCTTTTCTTTTTAATTCGGCTTGGTAACGTTTTTTTAATCTTTTTTTTGATTTAAGTAAATCAAGCCGTGTAATTACATCTTCAAAATTATTGAAAGGGAAAAAAGTAATTCGTTCCTTTTCACAAAACTTAAGCAAATCATCCTTTGCAAAAATAAAATCACAAAATTGCGTTGAATACTTATCTGAGTTTCCATCGCCAATATAAACTGTAAATTCCTCATCGCCGCTATTATTTAGTATGTGATTTCTTTTGCAATTTGCCGAGGTTTGACAGTCAATATCAAAATATGGAAACGCAGGTATCATTTCATTCTTATCATTTATGATGAGACTGTTTGCAAATATATTTAAGTTATTCAGTTTTGCCTTTTTAAATATTCGCTTAATGTAATAATCGAATCCGTCACTTAGCACGAAGAGCTCAATTTCATTTTCTAAACAATATTTATGGAACTGATTAAACGTCGGATCAATATTCATTTGATCTATGAAATTATTGAGTTTTGCAAGGTTAATATTTTTTATAGTTGCGAACAATAATTCCCAGCACATCCGTGCAGTAATTTTGCCGCTCAGCAAATCGGCAACAATAATGTTCGTTTCAACGGCATTTCCAAATGCTCTAAAGATAGCTTCTCCAACATCTACTTTTGTGATGGTTCCATCGAAGTCCACAAAAACTTTGAACTTATTCACGTTCATCTAATAAACAACCATTTTTTTAACTTCTACAAAGTCTTTGGTGAAGAGCTTATAAAAGTATATACCTGGTTGAAGCTCGTTGGCATGAAATGTTACGCTATTCTCACCGGCAGGAAATATCTTTTCTTCCATTTCTCCAATTTTACCAGCATGTTCGTCAAAAAATTCAAATGCTACCGACGATGAAATGGGTAAGTAAAAATTTATAACTGTAGAATCTCTATACGGATTGGGATTATTCTGTGCAACTATAATTTTTGATGCTGCTTCTAAATAATCGATGCGCGATATATTAGATAATAGTTCTTTCGAATTACTCTTTAGAATCGATCTGTAATATAAGGTACCAAATTCCACCGGATGATCAGTAAACTCATAATCACTAAAATCGTTTGAAGGTAAAACATCAACAGTTCCAACACACTCCCAAACGTTTGCAGATGTATCCGAGTGCGCGAGTCTTTCAATAATAAAAATCATCCTTTCGTTTTTAATACTCGTGTTCATCTTCAGCTTAACTGATTTAGCACTTAACTCTGAGCTCAAGCTCAAAAAATCGTTTTCCGGTTTTTGAAATTTTTTAATCTTCGCAATTGAAATTTCATTGGAGAGATTCTCATACACAATAATTGCTTGGTCGTTTGGATCAGCATAAACCGACAGGTACCTCTTTTCACAATTGGCGTATGAACTCGCATTGGTTTTCAAAGAATCCCATAAAAGCTTTCCTTTATTACTTATTCTTTGAACATCAACTCCACAAGTGCTATAAGCTGTATTGGTGCTTAACCACGAAATAAACATTCCACCCTCACCGTCATTATCAATTGAGTAGCTTGAAAATTTATTATTCAGATTTGCAATCTGGATGCCACTTCTTTCCCAAATTTCTTTTCCATTTGTTTTGAATTTTTGCACAATCAGTTTCCTATTTTGGTCAAAATCATTCAGCCAGCTTAAAGTAATTAACGAGTCATGTTGAATAGTTTGTGGGAATTTATTTTTACCTTTAGTTAAAGACGCCTTAATGCCCCCCACTGTCCAGATAGCTTTCCCTTTATTATTTATTAGCTGGTGGTAAATATTTTTATCGTCAGTTTCCCATGCGATATATAGTAGTGAATTGCTGATGATGCTTTCGCAAAAATTTATGGTGTTGTGAAGAGATCCGGAAACCCGAATTGGTTTTTTGCCCAGAGCAGACTTGCCGGAAGGATCAACTTTTTTTATGAGCAGAGATTCTCTTTCATTTATTTTTTCGGTCCAGAGTATATATGCTCCACCGTTGTTGTCATGAATTATCTTTAGTTTATTTTTCTTTCTTGCAGAGCTTTCTACCAGCACGGGTTCTTTTTTATAAGTTAAGCTTCCATCGGAAAGTATTCGCTGATAAAGTATCTTATAATTGTTAGAAGGATATTCGCTTCTGGTTACGAAAGCAGCAAAAATATTTCCGGCTCTGTCGGAGCTTAGCGAGTAATCAAAAATATGTTCGGCAGAAGCAGTCACACGAATACCATTTTCTCCCCAAAGTAATTCATCACCCGAAATTCTTTGCATAAAAAGATCTCCCGCAATATTGGTGGAATAATCTTTCCATGTTAAGATTGCATCATTTAAAATATATGAAATGGACATAGGATACTTTTGTATAATGCTTAAATCCGAAATTCTCTTTCCAATCAACTGCACAGGATATTCTTCGTTTAAGTTTACGTAAGCAAAATACACCTTGCTTTCCATCGCAGATCTGCTTTCTTTCCAAAAGAGATAAATGCCTCCTTTGCCATCGGAAATTGATGAAATATCGGAAGGATTTGTTGCTCTAATTCTGTACGCTTTATCCTCGAGGTTATATTTAATGCGGTTAAAAGTTTTTGAAAAAGAAAATGCTGAAAAAAACAGAATGAATAAAAAAAACGCTGCCACGATATTCATGCCGTTAGATTTGAAGGAGGAAGAAAATAAAAGTATGCTTGTTATGTTAAGAGGCAAAATCAAGTTCCTCGTTAAATCTTACACTTACCAATTTCGATACGCCTTCTTCCTGCATTGTTACACCATACAAAGTGCTAGCGGCTTCCATCGTTCTCTTATTGTGAGTAACAACAATAAATTGTGTGTCCTGGCTGAAGTCATCCAATATTCTTGTAAAGCGATCGATGTTCGCATCATCAAGCGGGGCATCAATTTCATCAAGAATACAGAATGGACTCGGTTTTACAAGGTAAATTGCAAATAGAAGCGCTATTGCTGTTAAGGTTTTTTCACCACCAGACAAAAGCTCAATTGAGGTTGGACGCTTTCCTTTCGGTTTTGCAATAATCTCTATTTTCGATTCCAATGGATCCGCATTTTCACCCAATCGTAAATCAGCTTCATCACCCGGATTAAATAAGTTCCTGAATATTTTTATAAAATTTTCTCTTATCTTTTCAAAGGTTTCCATAAACAAAGCCTGTGCGGTTACATTTATCTCTTCAATTGTTTTAACTATATCACTTTCAGATTCAAGTAAATCATCTCTTTGCTTTGTTAGAAATTCAAAGCGGTCTCTTTCTTCTTCATATTCTGAATAAGCAAGTAAATTTATCGGACCCAAATTTTTTATTTGCTGCTTTAGCGTATGAACCACATCGCTTCTTTCAGCAAAATTAAATTCGGAAAGATCTTCAAATTCCTTTATCTCCAAATGAATTGAATAATTCTCGAGAATGTTGTTTTTTAAATTTGAAATATTTATATCCAGTTCGTTTACTTTTATATCTAATGCATGTATCTCATCGGTAAGTTGTTCTCTTTGCTTGCGAAAATTTGCGAGGTTGGTTTCAATTTTATTGATCTCATCTCTAATTACTCTGTATTGAGATTCAATTTTTTCTTCTTCTTTTAAAAGAAGTGATTTTGCATTTTCAAGCTCTTTTAAACCGGGAACTTTCTCAGCAATTGAATTTTCGAGCGGTAATAATTCATTTTGCAAATTTGTAAGGTCGTTTTGGCGTTTTGCTTGTGATTTTTTAATCAGCTCAATGGATTCCTTTGCCCGGTTGATAGAGTTTTCAATATTTTTCTTTTCGCCGCTTAATCTTTCAAATTCAAGGTTCAACCTATTTTGATTAGACACTGTACTGTTGTAATTATCCTCACTGAATTTAAAATCAACCTCATGCTTAACAAATTCTTCATCTGCTTTTCTTTTCTCATCGGTATACATTGAGAGAAGCATTGTTAAATTCGTGCGTTCGTTATCAATCTGGTTAGATTCAAGTGCAATATCCCTAATTTCTTCCCTTGCCTTTTCAATTTCATCATCAGCCTTTTTCTTCTCGAACCCAAATTGTGCAATTTGCTTTTCGATATTTGCAATATCGTTTTGCAGCATTCGCCCTTGTTCCGATAAAATTTTAAGATCAATTAATGAAAGATTATTCTCTGTCTCATCAATCTTTTCTTTTACAGCTATAAGCTCTTTTTCTCTTTTAGAAAAATCTCTTTTAAGATTTTGCAACAACTGCTTTCTACCGAAAACAGAATCGTCAGGCTTAGGTACTGAACCTCCCTCAATAATTCCGAATTGATCTATGTAATCTCCATCGACAGTAACAAAATTGAATTCATTGTACTTTCTTGAAAGCTTTAATGCGTTTTCAATTGAATCCACTACAACTGTTTTATGTAAATATTCCTCAAAGAAAATTTTCCATTTATCTTCAGTTTGAATTAAATCCTTAGTCCATGCAATAAAACCATTCTCCTTTTCGATCGATTTACATTTTCTTTTGAAGAAGAAATTCTTAGCCGATTGAAAAAAACTTCTTTTGTGCGATAAATGTTTTTGTGCTACGTAGAAAGCAGCTTTCCCAATATCATTTCTCTTCAAGAAATCAATGCCTTTTTGTAAATCATCAATCGATTCAATCAAAATGGTGTTGAGATTATTTTTTAGTGAGGCTTCAACTGCTATGCGGTAATTCTCCGAAGTGTTGCCAATATGCGCAAGTAGAGATTTATCTCCGAGGTTCCAGTTATTGTTTTCTAGTAAACCTTTCGCACCTTTCGAAACACCTTCGAGATTATCTATTAGTGTTTGAATAAAATGGATTCGGTCCTTTATTCCATTAAGTAAACTTCTATCCTCAAGTTCTTTTCCTTTAAGGGCATTAAGCTGCCGTTCTAATTCCTCTTTTTCTCTTTGCTTTTGATTGTAAACAGCCTCGGCTTCTTGGAATTTTATATTGGCTTCCGACTTTTCTTGCTCGAGTTCTTCAATATAACCGACTGTTTTTGCAATGTTACTTGTAAGAATTAGAATCTTGTGGTTTAACTTTTCTGATTGATTAATTTTCCCCTCAATTAGCTTATCTAGGCTAAAGAGTTCATTTTCTTTATTTGCGATTTCCTTAACTTTTTCTAAAAGCTGCTCCGTTTGCGATTTTAACAATTGTCTTTGTTCTTCGAGATTACTCTTATATCTATCCAGGTCGGAAATGACAAAAAGTTTTTCATTTTCTTTTTGAGATATCCTCGAAGTGAAATCCTCAAGAGAAACTTGGTTGTCGCCGATTAGCTGTTCCGCATTTTTAAGCTGATCATTAAGTTCGCTCAATTCAAGCTTGTAGTTCTCGATATAACTAGTTATCGATTTTTTTCTTTCATTGGCTACTGAAATTTGGTTTTGCAGATTATAAATTTTTTCGGTTTGAAGCTGAACAGCGGAACGTTTTTCTTTTAGTACCGACTCAATACCACTCAGGTTTTGTTTTATGCTACTTAACTCTTCTTCTTGTTTGCCTGCAGCAGAATCTAAACCCAGCCGTTTCTCAAAGAACTCGTTTTTTCTTAAACAATGCTCATCTCTGTGTAAATGGAATAAAGCAAACTCCCGATTAGCAAGATCGAGTTCAAGTTCACGTAAACGAGTTGATATTTTGTTATGCTTTTCGGCTCTCTTCGCCTGACGTTCAAGGTAATTAACTTTTTTCTCAACTTCAGCAACGATGTCGTTAACTCTGGTTAAATCTGCTTTCACGTCATCTAACTTTCGTAAAGCAAGTCTTCTTCTCAGTTTATACTTGTTAACACCAGCTGCTTCTTCGAACATAACTCGTCGCTCATCAGCTTTATCGTTAAGAATTGTCTCTACCATTTTCAATTCTATAACTGAATAAGCATTTGCGCCAATACCTGTATCCATAAAAAGATTTGTAATATCTTTTAACCGGCACAGGTTCTTGTTTAACAGATATTCACTTTCACCAGAGCGAAAAATTCTTCGCGTAATTGTAACATCGGTATATTCGGTAGGTAAAACTCCTTTTGTATTATGAATGATAAGAGAAACCTCGGCCATACCCATAGGTTTCTTGCTTCTTGTACCGTTAAAAATCACATTTTCCATTTTATCGCTTCGGAGTGCTCCACTTTTTTGTTCGCCAAGGCACCATCTTATAGCATCCACAATATTTGTTTTTCCGCAGCCGTTCGGGCCAACAATAGATGTTATTCCCTCGTTAAAACTAATTGCGGTTTTTTGTGCGAACGATTTAAATCCGAAAATTTCGAGCTTAGATAAATACAATCTTTAACCTAAAATTTTATAATCTTTTAGTACGTGTAAGATATACGTGAATGTGGAATTGCTTAACTGAAAGTAAATTACAAATGAAGCAGCAATAATAAAAAAGATGATGAGGCTGTAAAGGTATACATTGGTCGGATGGGTATCGAATATCACATAAATTCCCTTCATTAAGCGATAGAATATCCAAATTGTAAAAACAAACATTGCGATGAACAAGTAAATATTAATTGCATTTGCACTAAGCAAACGATAAAGAATTATCCCAACTGGAACTAAAACCACCAACGGTAGAAAAGACCAAATTACCGTGTGAAAAACACTGCTGAAAGCAACTTGTGTTCTAATAAAAAACGATGCCGTTTTGATAATAATAATTAATACCAAGAGAGCGATAATAGTTAATAGCGATAGCCACCAAATTGAAGCTAAAGGATTCCATGCAAGATAACTCACGTTATGAAGAAGGCTTGAGCTGCTAAAACTTAAAAGCAATTTTTCGAATCGAATATTTTCCTTTAGGAAAAATAGAATGTTGCTGAGAAGTAAACCTGAAGTTGCGGCTATAATGAAAACCATAATTACAGTGTGTACTCCCGAAATGAGTCTTTGATCTCGCACATCTGCAAAAAAATTATATGGTCTTAATAAAGCTCTTGATGAATCCTCTCTAAATTTCTTACCGGAATTAATCATAATGCCAATTACAATTGCAATTACAATTCCGGTTATGATGAACAACATTGGTGAGTCTTCCTTTTTGCTTCCGATTGGGATCGTAACCTTTTCAGTATTGTTAAGCTTTGCATAGATGACTTTGTAGCTCATTCTATCCGTGCTGCGGTTTTCATCGGCAAGCCCAAGGTGAATAAGATTTTCCTTATTGTAACCCGAAATGATTGAGGCATAATCGCTTCTGTAATCAAACATGCTGTTTAAGAAATAACCGAGGAGAGAATTTTTGTTTGAATAATCAATTACATCTTCAAAAAATTTTGCCTGAGCTTCGAATGAATTATCATTTAGGTAACCATCTGTATTGCCTCTGCTAACAAGATATGATGCCTCGCTTAAAAATATTTTGTTGGGATTAAATTGTTCGTTTGTTAAAATTTGGTTTAAACTGCTTGAAGCTATCGGATGGTTAATTATTTCTATACCGTAGAGATCTAAATTCTTTATTTCTTTTATGCTGCCATCAATAAACGATGCATAAGTAATTGTATTAAAATTTTTCTTAATCAACCCCGCTAGGGTTTCGATGAAATTAATATCGGTCTCAGATTCAGCAGAATAAGAACCTCCCAAACCAAAGCCACCAATTGTATAATTTTTAAATCCCCGCATTAAAGAATTAACATGATTGGTTGCTCTATCATTAAATTCTTTTTTCTCAAGAATTGAAGCAGGTATAGAATTGATTGGAAGTTCAATAAAAGGCAGCAAACCATATCGCTGGCAAAGTGTTAAATAATAAGGATGTGGAATTTTTTTTGCAAATCTAATAGTGTTAAAACCTGTTGCACGGATAAGTTTGATATCTTTTTCCATGCGTTCATAACTAATCAATCCGCCATAGTCTTCAAATACCGGGTAATAAGTAACACCTTTTATCTTAAAGTTTTGGTTGTTCAGAGTTAACGAATTGTCATTTGCTCGAATTTCATCAATTGCTAGAGAACGAGTCGTTTTATCGATTAAATTTGCATTTCGAGTAATCTCTGCAGTTAGTAAATATGTTTTAGGATTTGACGTACTCCAAAATATTGGTGAGGTTAATTCAAAAGAATGAGTTAAATAAATTTCTTTATTACTGCTTAGCTGGAATTTTATTTCTCCGGATTTCTGAATACCATTTGAGTTAATGGAAGACAAATTAAGATTTAGTGCGAATGACCCGAATCCGCCAAGGGTATCTTTGGGTGAACTTAGTTCTCTATTCTCAATCTTTATTTTAGCAGTAAGAAAATATTTTTTCGATTTTGCATCAAACCTAACATTTGAATTAATATCTGAAACAAAAACATTCGGTGTAAAATGAATATATACATCTCTAAAAATTCCGCCTAAACTTTTAGGAAATAGAAATTTTTGCTTTACGGGTATTGTATTCTTAGAATCCGATTTGTTCGATAATCTTACAGTTAAAATATTTGTTTTCTCCGCATGAAGAATGTCTTTGGACAGATCTACCACAAAAGGAAATTCCCCCCCGGTGTGTCGATAGATGCTTATATTATTTAAGGAAATATCAGCGGTGTAATTCAGTCCTAAAAAGTTCATTTTTAGCTTATAATTTGAAATGTCTGAGGAACTTAGGGAAAAGCTTTTTTCAAAAACTAGGTCTGCTTCTCCTTCAAAAACCGACGGAATTTCAACACTTACCTTTTCAATTTTGTCTGAATTCGTAGGATAAACATTCCATTTCCCATGAAGAGATTGGATTTTCCTCGTTTTTCCTATATCTAGAAAAAGAGAGTCTTCAACCAATAAGTCTTTTTCTAATAAATTTTTAAAAAGTATTTGTCCTGATAGAGGCAAAGTAGCCAGGACAGGTATTAGTAATATTAATAGATAGATATACTTCAGGAAGACCATCCAAGATATTTGAAAAGGATTAAAAAAACCTTGCAAATATACTAAGGAATGAAGGCGAAATCAATCAAAATGCCAAGAAAACTCTTCTTTTCAAAGGAGTTATGGCAATTATCTATAAATTTTTTTAGATCAGGCGGACTTTATTATGTTTAAAAATGAATCTGCATTCAAACAGGCACCACCAACCAGGGCACCATCGATATTTTTTTGAGCTAATAAATCCTTAGAGTTATCAGGTTTTACACTTCCGCCATAAAGAATACGCAGGCTTTTGGCAAATTCTTGGGAAAAGTGCCTCTCGATGAGTTTTCTAATAAAATGGTGAACTTCTTCAGCTTGCTGTGGGTTTGCGGTTTTTCCTGTACCAATTGCCCAAACTGGTTCGTAGGCAATTATCAAATTCTTCAAATATCCCACGGAAAAATTTTCTAATCCTTTTAGTACTTGTCTCTGGATCACTTGCTCGGTGATATTTTTTTCTCTCTCCTCAAGTAATTCTCCTACGCAGAAGATTGGTTTCAAATTATTATTTATTGCACGCAGAATTTTTTTGTTAATCAGTTCATCGGTCTCCATGAAGATTGTTCTTCGCTCTGAGTGTCCGATTATCACAAACTCACAACCGGTGCTTAATAACATTTTTGCAGAAACTTCACCTGTGAACGCACCAATTTCTTCCTGATGGAAATTTTGCGCACCTAATTTTATAGTGCTGCCCTTTATCATTGCTGATGCTTCTGAAAGTGATGTGAAAGGCGGACAGATAACAACTTCACAGTTTGCGGTTGTATTTATCAATCCGTTGAGTAACCTAGAAATCAAATCTTTTGATTCAAATAAATCATTATTCATCTTCCAATTGCCGGCAATTACTTTGATTCGCATTTTTTCCTCTTACGTTTGATTAGATAATTATTAAATTGAGCTTAACAAAAATAGCTAACATGATTAACCTCGGCAATTCACCTGAGATTCTTTTATGGTAATTATTTCTATGTAAATTATCGATTATTTATTTTTACATAAAACCAAAGAAAAAATTCACATTTGACAAAGCAAGATAAAGCAATTATCGCGGTAAGCGGAGGAATGGATAGCTGCATAACGGCAGCAATAGCAGCTAAAGATTATGAGCTGGTTTTTCTACATGTGAATTATGGACAAAGAACGGAAAAGCGAGAGCTTAAATCTTTTAATGATATTGCAGATTTTTATGGCGTAACCAATAGGATGGTCGTTGATCAGAAACACTTATCTTTTATCGGAGGTTCTTCCTTAACTGATAAAAATATTGAAGTGAGTAAAGCAGATTTAGCAAGTACAAAAATTCCAACTTCATATGTGCCTTTCAGAAATGCGCACATTCTGTCAGCGTGTGTGAGCTGGGCTGAGGTAATAAATGCAAATGCCATTTTTATTGGTGCTGTTTGGGAAGATTCATCCGGTTACCCCGATTGCAAACCTGAATTTTTCAAGGCATTTGAAAAAGTTGTTGAAATTGGCACAAAACCATCAACACAAATTAAAATTGTAACTCCGATTATTAACTTCACGAAAAAAGATATTGTTCTTAAAGGCTTGGAATTAAATGCTCCGCTGTATTTAACCTGGTCATGTTACCAGGAAGAAGAGGAGGCATGTGGAGTTTGTGATAGTTGTGCGTTCAGGCTGAAAGGATTTCAGTTAGCAGGTCTAGAAGATCCTATCAAGTACAAAGTAAAACCCATTTATAAAGAATAAAAACATTTCGTAAAACAAATTAAATGATTATTATGGATAAGAAATTAAAACTGCTCGAAGTTTTCAAAAATCAATATTCGAATCGAGATTACACTGTTACTCACGTTGCTCCGGAATTTACCTCATTGTGCCCGAAAACCGGTCAACCGGATTTTGGAAAGATCACGGTTGAATACATTCCTGATAAGCTTTGTATCGAGCTTAAATCATTAAAGATTTATCTAAATTCTTATCGTAACGATGGCATATTTTATGAAAGCGTTACTAATAAAATTTTAGATGATCTTGTTAGTGTTTGCAAGCCGCGTTATATGAAAATTACAGCCGACTTTAATGTACGAGGCGGCATTTCATCAGTGATTGTAGCAGAGCATAAAAAAATCAATAATTAAAAAACTTTTAGTCTATTCAAATGTCCATTGAAGTTTCAAATAAAGGTCAGTTCACAGCATCAAGAGAAATTTTTTTTCAAAAGAATTTTCTAAAAAAGAATGCTTTGAGAGCAAGCATGGAGTTTAGTTTACTTATCGAGGAACAAATACATAGGCTTGCAAACGGCAAGAAGTTTAATTTTGCTCTTGTATCAGCCGGAAGCTTCAGCCGTCGTGAACTCTCTCCTTTTTCCGATATTGATTTGATGTTCATAGCTCACTCTGTTTCCGAGGTTAAAAATGAGATTAGTGAACTGGTTCAAAAATTTTGGGATAATGGAATAGATGTTTCGCATACGGTTCGGGAGTTTTCGGATATTCAAAAATTTCTTGAATCTGATCTTCATACCTTCACTCAATTTTTTGAAACCAGATTATTATTGGGATCCGATAAAATCTATAATGATTGGAACGAGAATCTGTTTTCATCTCTATCTGCAGAAAATCAAAAAAGGATATTAGCCAAACTAATAAAAGATATTGAGGACAGATATCAAAAGTATGGTGATTCGGCAAAGGCATTGGAACCCAATGTTAAGTTGTCCCCCGGCGGTTTAAGAGATTTTCAAGCAGTTGAATGGATGTATATTATTTTTAATAAGACTCTGCTAAACAAGCAAACCGAAATAACTCAAGCCGAATCATTTCTTGACTTAATAAAAAATCTCAGCCTCATTTCTCAAACCGAAGCAAAACTATTACTCGATAGTTACAATCAAATTCTTTATGCACGGAATTCTATTCATCTTTTCTCGCTTCAAAAAAATGATAGATTTGAATTCAATTCGCAGAAAAAAATTGTCAACTTGGATAGCACCGATAAAGACGCTTTGACAATCTACATGAAGGAATATTTTGATGCGGCTAATGCTATACAAAGATTTTCATTTGCAATGATAAAACATTTTGAAGAGGCAATTTCAATTTCAGGCCAGGGTAATTTAACTATCGAACTCGATGATGATTTTAGTCTTCTTGGAAAGAAATTATTTCTAAAGCACAGCGTTATGCTAAGTTTTCCGGACATACTGCGCGCATTTTATTATCTCGGAAGTTATGGAGCATATTTTGATGAGCAATTGAGAAGAATTATACTAGAATATGTTCAGAATTATGGATTGCAAGATGAATTTGAGGCGGAATCATCAGTTTTCTTTAGAGAAATATTAAAGCTTGAACGTAACGTCGGTTTAACACTTTCAGCCATGAATCAATATGGAGTGCTTGGTTTATTTCTGCCGGCATTTAAAGAATTAAATGGTTACGTTCAACACGGAGTTTATCATTGTTTCACTACTGATGAGCACACACTTCTAACAATTAAAAACATCGAAAAACTAGAAAAGGATGTTTCAATTCTTGGAAGAATTTTTAATAACATCCAAGAAAGAGAAATTTTATTTCTTGGGTTACTTTTCCATGATATTGCAAAACCTATAAACATCGCTGGTCACGAAATACTTGGAGTAGAGATAGCTCAATCTATTCTGTACAAACTTGGTTATAGTGACCAAGAAATTGAGAAAGTGACGCTTTTAGTGCGCAACCATTTACTGATGGAGCAGATTGCTTTCAGAAGAAATCTCAATGATCCCGAAACCTTGAATAATTTCACCTCTAAGTTCAAATCAACTGAAGAATTGGATTTACTTTATCTTGTAACCTACGCAGATCTTTCAGCGGTAAATCCTGCTGTGTGGACTTCGTGGAAAAGTGAACTGCTCTCTGAACTTTACAGAAAATCTCGATCAATGCTTGAAGATCAAATTTCTGGTGAAGAGCTGCTAATGTCAGGCACTTATCTTGTCCCCGGTGAAATCAGTAAGCATTCCGATTTGATTTCTGATGAACACGTGCAAGAGCATATGGACTCGATTACAGATGCTTCGTACATTTATCAGTTTACCGATAAGGAAATTGCTGCCCATATTGAGGAAATTCAAAAGGGGATAACCGTTTCTACTTCATTTAAAGAGCTTGATAATTTTACAAACGTAACAGTTATTACGATGGATTTTCCGTCCCTGCTTTCTAAAATTTGTGGAGTTCTTTCAATTAACGATGCCAATATTCACGATGCAAAAATCTTTACCCGGAGAGATGGGGTTGTTATCGATACTTTCAATGTAACTGATTTCAGAACTCATAAAAAGTTGGATTCCCCCCGGTATGGCAAAATAAGCAAAGACATGAACGCGGTTATTTCCGGTATACTAAAGTTGAATGTTGAGTTTGCGAAAATGAAATCACGTTGGAGAAGAATTGAAAACAGATTATTCAAACGTTCCGGTAAAGTGAAAATAGCTTTTGAGGAACATGAAAAATATACCATCATAGATGTGTTCTCTCCTGACAAGCTCGGATTTCTTTATCAGGTAACATCTAAGATGAATGAGCTTGGTCTGGTAATTTACTTTGCAAAAATTTCGACAAGGGAAGATGATATCGTTGATTCATTTTATGTTTTGGACAGAAATGGAAAGAAAATTCCTTCGTATGATCAGGAGTTTGTAAAAATCGAGTTGACTAACACAATAAATCAAATGTTATAGGAAAATTATTTGAGCACATCACTTAAAGAAAAGCCAATCGGAGTTTTTGATTCCGGAATTGGTGGTTTAACAGTAGTAAAGCACCTTTCAACAGTTTTAACTAATGAACACATAGTATATTTTGGAGATACGGCGCGTGTTCCATACGGTTCTAAATCAAATTCAACAGTGATCGAGTATTCAATTCAAGACACAAATTTTCTTCTGCACAAAAATGTTAAGATAGTTGTTGTTGCTTGTAATACGGTTTCATCAATTGCTTTAGAGGAACTGAGGAAAAAATTTGAAGTTCCTGTGATCGGCGTGATTTCACCTGGAGCAGCGATGGCTGTAAATAAAACGAAGAACGGTAAAATTGGAATTATCGGAACCCGCGCCACAATAAATAATCAAGCTTATTCAAAGGCAATAAAAGCAATAAATAAAAATATTGGGGTGTTTGAGAAAGCTTGTCCTTTGTTTGTTCCTTTAGCAGAGGAAGGCTGGACACACCATCGTGCAACGTATGAAATTGCTGAGGAGTACTTAAAGGAGTTAAGAGAAAAAGAAATTGACACGCTTGTTCTTGGCTGTACACATTATCCTATTCTTGCTGATGTCATTCAAGAGGTAATAGGGAGTAACGTTTCGCTAATAGATTCCGGTGTTGCAGCTGCAGAGGTTGTAAAAAACGAAATTCATAAGTTACAATTAGAAACTAATCACAAAGATCACCCAAATCTTGATTTATTTGTAAGCGATATTCCTACCAAGTTTCAAGAAGTTGCGGAACTGTTTTTAGGAAAGAAAGTAAATAAAGTAATGAAAGTTGATCCGGAAGAGCTGGTGCACTCCTAGTTTCAGGATGCTGGTTTTTAATTTCTGGATAATTGTTGCTGGTCAATATCCCTTTTTCTGATTTTCGACAATGTTTCATACGAGTAAGCAAGTATTGATGTTATAATAGTAATTACTAAAAACCAAACCGCTAAAGCAAATTCGTTTTGGGTCTGAAAAATTGCAGTTGCGATATTACCTATTAACAGCCACTGGAAAACATAAACCGATGTAACATTCTTTCCCAGCCACTTTACATAAATCAAAAAAGAGTTTTTACCACAGAAATTTTCCAATTTATCCAAACTAAACGTTAACAGAATTAAGAATTGAAAAATCCATAATGTATATAACCAATTATGATGGTAATAATTTCTCAAATCTGACGCAGCATCAATTCCATAAGTGAAAGCCGAAAATGTTATTGCTGCTGATAGTAAAGCAAAAAAATCTCCTATATCCTCTCCAAGGTTAAATTGTTCTAAAATGATTCTATATAAAAACCCTACCAAAGGATAAACTGCCCATGGAAAAAGGGGGAAATAAGACCACTCAATGTTTCCCCACAGAAATGCTTGAACATATACAAGAATCTGATTATTTGTTCGATGGTCAACTGAGATACTATGAAAGATTAAGATGAAGATTAAGATTAAGAGTGAAATGATTGAGGTAGTGTAAAAACTATTACTGGATATTTTTTTTATGATAGAAATCAGAATTATGCTAAGTCCTGCAAGAGGCAAAATATCGGCTCCGAAGATATATCTAAATGGATTGGCTTGAACTTTACCAATAAAAATTAAGATTAAAAAATGAAAATTAAGCCCGATGTTTAGAAGAATTCCGCCTAGAATAAGAATTAAACTGCGTTTAAGATTTTGCGAAAAGCTTTTTTTTGACACTGCTAAGAAGTAACCCATCACAGCCATAAATAAGGGTGCTGCAGGTGGTCCTCCAAGAAAGAGAAATATTTTTCCAAGCAAACTTTGATTGATTTCCGGTTTCGCGAATAATTCTATCAAATGAACTTGAATCATCATCAATATTGCAAATCCTTTTAGCAAATCTGCAGTTTGATATCTTTCTTGCGGATATAGCTGCTTAAATTTCTTGAAGATCATTTGGCAATTTGGAAATTTCCTTTTATACCTGCATACAAATAATCAACATTGAAGTCTGTGAATTTATTATGCTGATAACCTGCTATTACATTAAATAGCGCTAATAGAGAATATTCAACCTGTCCAAAAGCCTGATACTTTTGTACATAATTTTGATTGAAGATTGTTAGCAAATCAGAATCAAAATAAAAAGCTCTCTCGCCGGCAAATCCACCAACTTTTAGGAGAAAATCTGCAATTGGAGCGTAATGCAGCTTTAATGAAGCTGAAAAAAGATTTTTTCCATTATCAAGCCGTGTAAAGTTTGGTTTTACTGAAATAAAAAATTCATTTGATAGAATTCTTTCTAGTCTTACGGTAACTTGATTTGAAGCTGCTTTAGCAAAACCAATTTGGTTGAGGTGAGTGTATGCCGCCCCCAAATAAAACCAATCTACATAATAAACCAGGTCAATGTTATAAAGATTAGTATAGTCGTTAAAGGAAAATGAAAAGGGCTTATAATCAAAATCACCCTTATAGTGTGCATAACTAAACTTTATGTAATAAGGAAAAAGATCAACAATGCCGCCGGCCAAGAATGTTTGCTGTTTATAATCATATTCCTTATCATCAATCAGCAGGTGGTCATAGTGATTAATTAGATAAAATTCTTTGATTAATTGCAGTGTATTGTAAAACGATATGGAGTTGGACTTTACGCTCGTCGAGTAATTCCCATTTGTAAAGTAGACAGATGGACTTAAATACAAAGTCTCATACGAATATTGAGCAAACGTCAAGGATGCTGTGAAGATAAAAAGGAGAAAAAATCTTTTCATTGGATCAACTTTAATCCTTCTTCAGCAAGGGAATCGCTTTCATTAAGCATGAGAGCTTGTGTTAAAAGCATCTTGGCTTTATCCTTATTCCCTAAATAATAGTAAGTCCAACCTAAAGAGAGGTTTGGTTCATAATAGCTTGGGAATGAGGTGAATGCGATCTCAAGATATTTCTTGGCGTTGTTATAATCGGCATTTTGTAGATAGATCTGCCCGAGGCGAAGATTTGCAGTGTAATCCATTGCATCTAATTTAAGAATATCAAAATACAGTTCTTTTATTTTGTCCCATTCATTTTTTGCTGAGAGGGGAAGAGTCAGCCCAAGTTTTGCTTCAATGCTTTTAGGATTGATTATTACTGCTTCAGAGTAATATTCTTTTGACTTTGAATAATCCTTTTTCTGATAATAAAGCCAGCCAAGTCGAATATTGATTAAATAATTTTCCTTGTTAGAAGCATAAATTGACCTTAAAGATTCTATTGCCTTATCTATGTTTTTATTGTTCTCATGCTTAATAGATTCATTGAATGATTTTACTTTCTCGTCTGGTGTTCTTGAATTTAGGTTAATTGCAAAGAACAATAATATCATGGTAATGAATGCTGTACTTATGGCTGCGAATTTTTTCATGTCGCTCTCCTTCATTTTGTTTTTGTTGCTTTAAATAAAAGGTTTTTATCGCCGTTTATTTCAAATTCTTTAAGTCCATCATGTTCATCAATTTTTACAATTCCATTAAATTGTTTTTTGTAAAAAGCAAATAACCCGCTGCCCATAACTATAATATCGGATTTTATAAAATAATTTTGTGTCTCCTCATCTTCTTCAAACGTAAACTCTCCTCTGGTACTTAGCATATTCTTATAGAAAAGAAAAATCTCCGCTAGATATCGTATAGATCCAATAGGCAAAAGAGAAATAGAAAAAGTATCATCCCAATATAAATCCTCTTGAAAGCATAAAGGAACTTGAGCTGCCACAAGATAGAAAAAATAAAGTGCAGTATTCTTTTCGCCAATATATGAAGTAAAATAAAAAACTTTATCGGTTAAATAAATTTCTGCTTTAGCATTACTTGATGATTCGATATAAAGTTGATTATAAATATCTACTTTAACTTCCCAGCTTTCTTCGAGTTCTTTGCCTTCTAACTCGTATTTAAAATTGAGTTTATCTCCAATCTTAAAATCAAAAGCATCTTTAATAGTTTTATGAACGTCCAAGTTTTGTGCAATTGAATTTTCTTTGGGATACGCAAAGGTTCGCAGGTACGTCTTGCCATTTTCCTTCTCAATAAAATGAGAAATTGGAAAAAGATGAGTCTTATCCCCAATCTTATCGTTAAGCTGAAATTGAAAATGAATATGGGGGTAAGGTGACCGCCCACTGTTGCCGCAATTCCCAATTATGTCTCCCTTTTTAATTTTGTCTCCTTCTTTTACTTTTATTGAATCGGATTTGAGATGAGAGATTGAACTGAATAATCCGTACTGATGAGAAATGATAATAGTATTCCCAAAATTTTGTTGAAGATTAATATCACCTGGTTCATTATCCCGAACACTCGATACTATTCGAACAATTTCACCATCAAGAGGGGAAGTAACGGGCAGGCTGTAACAATAGTAATCTTCTAATTTAAGTCCCTCATTAGAATATTGGGAATTATTTTTATCGACTACTACAAAATCCAACGCATACTTCCAATCATCTTTGTGGGTGTGTTCACCATTAAATCCTTGAGATACTTTCCACTCACCAAAGAATGGTAATTCCGGAAAAAGATATTTGAAGTTCTCGAAGCGTGCTTTTCTTTTTTGATGATAATAAAAATTTTCTTCTGGTGAACCGGGTTTAAAATACAGCAGCACAAGGTCAGTTTGATCCTTCCTGAATTTTAGACTGTAGATAGTTGCAAGCACTATAAAATTAAAAGGGAGAACCAATAGCGGAAATAAACTTCCGCTTAGCAGCCGGGAAAAGAATCCCGTAAAGATCACCACCATTAGAGAGGATAAAATAACCAGCATAAAGCTTTTTCGTGATGGTATGATTAAGCTGCCTCCAAGGGCAAATGCAGCTAAAATTGAATTAAAGCTCGATAAAATTAAAAGATTATCGAAATGATTTGGAAGAATAAAATTTAGAAGTAAGACATTCAGCACAAAAGCAACAATGCTAAGAACGAACAACACTCGTGAAAAAATTAAGATTGCAACTATGATGATTATTCCCGCAGTGATTTCTGGTTGAAAAATTATTAGGGAAAGTGATTTAAAGTAAATCTCCATATAATAAGTAAGCGATGATGATGTGCTGTCGACCCCGTACTGATGAATATTCGGAATGATAAAATTGTAGTTCGTTAAAAAAATCACAAATATGTAAACACTAATAACAAACGGAAGACTTAAGCCCGGTAAATTAAAGGCAGTTTCTAGGTAATGTTCGAGTACCGCCGAAATTAAAAATGTTATAATTATAAATATCGGAATGAGCAGCAGCAATAAATTATTAAGCTCGAAATAAAAGGCGGTTGAAGCGCCGAAGAGTATTCCATTAAAACCGTAAAAACCGCTTCTAATTTTTTCCGCGTCAAACTTTAGAATGTAGGCGACAAGGTTTGAAATTAAAACTCCAAGCAGAGCCATCAAACCAAGCAAGGGAGTTGAGAAAGAGGCGACCAATATGGCTGCACCAAACCATTTTCTGTTTGAAAAGAAAATCTGAGCGTAAGAATATAAAGTAGAATCTAAAAAAAACTGCATTAGAAATTCTACTTTAGCTTTAGTTGTTTTGGAAGCAGTTCGCGGTCGAGGATGTAATTCAAAGCCTCAGATTTTCGTATCAATTCAACTGTGCCGTCCTGCATTATCATAACAACGTTTGGACGCATAGTTATAAATTGCATCCACTGAGTCATAGCATAAGCCCCGACATCTTCAATTACTAAATGCTCGCCTTTCTTAACGGCGGGAAGCAAAATACTTTCGCGTATGAGATCAATGTTCATACATAAAGGACCATATAGGGAAGAATCTTCAACATGTACACCGCTCTCCTGAGCAGGTGAAATTTTATGCTTGTACCAAAAGCTTGTAAAAAGAATATTGACTCCTGCATCAATTATAATTGCTCTTCTGCCGGTTGATAATCTCTTATTTGCAAGAACAGTAGTTATCAAATAACCCGCATTGTCTACTAATGCTCTTCCGGTTTCAAGAATTAGAGCCGGTAAGTCGCTGCCTGTTGCATTCATTTCAAACATTCCCGATGAGATTGCATCTGCGTATTGTTCCATTGAAGGGATAATCTGTTCTGCAGGAAGATATTGACCAATTAAAGTATTGTTTGAAGCAAACCCGCCGCCCATATCAATATAATCTAATTTGATATCGAATTCTCTTTTTATACTGTTTGCTAAGGAAGCAAGCTTAGATGCGGCAATTCTATATGCCTCTGCTGTCATCATGTACGTACCAATGTGAGTGTGAAGACCGGTAAGTTTTAGACTTTTCTCGGACATAATTCTTTTAATTGCCTGCCATGCTTCACCATTTTCATAATTAAAGCCAAATCTATCCCAGAGGGGATAAACACCAACATCCATGTTAACGCGTATGGCGACATTTGCTTTTAGATTTTCGGAGTTACAAAGATCAATAATCTCATATAGCTCATCAAAGTGATCAATGTGAATCTTAGCATTATCCTTTATTGCTTTTTGAAGAGCGGCTCTGCTTTTGTCTGGCCCATTAAAAATTATGTTTGATCCTTTTATGCCGAGCAGTTTCGCTTTATCGTATTCAAACTCAGAAACCACTTCTGCAAGTGATCCTTCTTGATGGAAGACAGAACATACTGCATTCAAATAATTTGTTTTGTATGACCAGGCAAACTGAACTTTGGGGTATCTGGTTCTAAAAATTCTTATTGCATTTTGCTGGTTGTTTCTCAACTGCCGTTCACTCATTACAAATAACGGCGAACCATACTCTTCGACAAGCTTTGAAACAGCAACTTCGTCGATTGAGGTTTTTGCTTTTGCGGATGGACCGCTTCCGAATTTATTCATCAACCCAGATTGATATTTGGTTATGATCGGTCTTTCATATCTTTTTTTTGTGCTCATATTGATATTTCTCCAATAGCTGCAATTTGTTCAAATGTTTTAATATCACTTATTAAATCCCAAGAGCTTCTAACGAAAATTGTTCCTACCTTGAATGAAGAAAATGTTTCCACAGATTCACCATAAGCAAGCTTAACAAGCGCATAAGGCATGTTTTGTCCGGCTGATGGTGCAAGATAAACCCAGGCGGGAAATCTTGGATTTATTTCAAGCAGGAAATATTCTCCTGTTTCGGATGATTTTATGTATTCAAGCTCAAGCCCACTTTTCCATTTTGTTTTTTCAATAATTTTTTTTGACAGGTCAATTATTGTTTTATCATCTATAGTTATGCCTGCCCAGCCCTTTCCTTTATCTGTTATGTACAGTTTCCGCATCGGAACCGCACCGACTGTTCTGCCTGTTCCATCACCTAATCCAACAACATTAAATTCATCTCCCTTTAAATATTCTTGAATTATGATTGGGTAGCCCCATTTTGCTGACAATTTATTGAATGAATGTTCTGCTTCTTCAAAATTATTTACGATGTAAGCTTCGTAAAAAATTCCTTTTACAACAGCGGGGTATTTTATTTTTGATGATAGTAAATAAAGATCGTGAAGAGAGGAAACCAAAAAGTTTTTAGGAACTTTGATTTGATTATCCTCGCAAAATTTGAAAAGATTATCTTTGGCACGGATATTCAATTGTTCAAGAGTTGGCAGAAATAGTTTTATTCCCATTTGATTAAGCTTTGGCTGCAGTTTAACAAATCCGTAAAGTTCAGAATCGAGCGTAGGAATAATAAGGTCTAACTTTTCCTTTTCATGAATAAGTTTAATTCTTTCAAGTAGTGGTTCTAAGCCACCCGAGGGGTAAGGTATTATGTAAGCCTTTTCAACTAATCCTTCCATGTAAATACCGGGGTCGAGTGAATCGTATGCTAACCCAATTATACTGCCTTGAAAATCTTTTGCCATTTTTAAACTTCTTATGACCGGAACCCCTGGACCCGGATTATCAGTGGCGTTTAAACCGGTTACTGCTATTTTCATGCTTCTTTTAGAATGGAATAATGTTTGAGTTGTGAGATAAAATCAGCGAAATCTTTATGCGCAGTTGCTTTGTCAATATCATAATCATTTACAATTGAATTGATTATTTCTTCTTCAGAAGATTTTGATCGGATTAGATTAAATATTTCTTTCCCGATTTGGTTTAAGGTGAATGTCTCACCTGTTCCTGCGAGAAATAAAAAACCGGACTCGCTGATTGCAATATTTTCTGGAATTATAAAATTAACCATGGTTTGACTCTTAAATATTATCTCAATAAAATCATTTTTCGTACCTCGGTGTTCGCACTTGAATTTAGTTGATAGACATACACACCACTTGGCTGCTTAATTCCTTTATCATTAGTTCCATCCCATATAATTTCATTTTCTCCCGTAATTTTTACATCAGTTTCTATTGTTTTAATTAGTTCGCCTTTGATATCAAATATTTTTACCTGTACAGAACCGTCAGGGATATTAAACTTTATTGTTGTAGAAGGATTAAACGGATTGGGGAAATTTTGGTATAGTTGAAATTGGTTTGGGGTGTTTAATTCCCCAATGCCACTTACGGGGGTTGAATAAACTTCAATATTATAACCGTTAAAAAATGGATAATCAAATTTCGAGATAATACATTCCTTTAGCCCATCATTGTTTACATCAAGAAGTGTTGGATATGAAAAATAAAAACTGGGTTCGTTTCTTTCTAATATCACCTGGTTTGTTGAAACATCAAAAACTTTCACTGTTTGTCTATACGGTGAACTCCCGTAGTATGCAAGAACGTAAAAATCCATGATTCCATTACCGTTCAGATCACCTCCTATTGCATATAATTGTAAACCGGCTAACTTTTCATTTTGATTAAAAGTGTAAGTGTATTGAGGAGTCACAGAAAAACCATCGGTCATAATTCGAAAAGAAGAGGAATCGAGCTGATAAATTCTCTTTTTCCAGGTATCGCTGGCTTTTTCAAAATCAACCCAACCCGATATAGTATAGTAATTTATCTGTGAGGAGTTCCAAATTAAATTAACCTGAGAAAAAGCTATCTGTGAAGTTAGAAGCATGGTAATAAGAATGAAACGTAACATGATAACATTTTTTAGTGTTGTCAATAAGACAGTTATAAATTAACTAAGGTTTAAAGAATAAAAAAATAACCACAGTAAAAATTTTGAAATCTTCAGTCCCAAAACAATATTTTTGTTGCTATAAGATGAGATGCTTTTTCTTTATTGAAGATTCCATTACAGGATTATTTTACACTTTAGTGTGCGGAACATTTGCAGAAAATCAGAAGCGAATTTACCAGTTAATTATATGGACGATTTGCGGTTTCTTTTCTATTTTTAATTAGGTAATAAAATTGAAACAATGAACAGCTTTGTAAAAATATCTTGCATTTTTATAATTTTAACATCCATTTCTCTTTCTCAAGAAATTTCAGATAGTCTTAAAGTAAACAACCAAACAATCCAGCCAAATAAAAATTTTTCGTTTCTGTTTGATGGTTTGGATTTTTATCTTGATCTGCAAAACTTAAATAAGGTATTTCTACTTAATAGTGATCCAAATACACGATGGTTATTGACCTCGTATGCAATTTCGAATTCAAAGGATGAATCATTTCAATCAGAGATAAATTTTAATGAAATGGCACATCCTCTTTATCAAAAATATAAAGAAGATTCAAAATTTAATCCATTTAGATATGCCTTAGGAATGGCTCAAGTAAGTGCCGTAGGTTATCTTGCGTATCGACACATAAAGAAATATGGTTTTCTAAAGAAATGAAGCTAGTAAAAGAGGTTTATCGAGGTTTAACTAAAAATTTTCTTTAGCTTTTCACTATCTTTTGTCATTCCAAGCGCCAACATCAATTTTATTCTTGCTTTCTGTCCATTAAGATAATCTGCGAAGATCACACCAATTTTATTTAGCCATTTGCCTGCCCCGGGATAACCATAAATATCAAGGGTTTCACCTGCAGGACATCGAGATACCAAAACCACAGGAATATTTTTTTCTATAACATATTTTATTCCCTTAAATGCTGCGGGTGGAACATTGCCAACTCCTAAAGCTTCCACAACTAACCCTTTCGTCTTACTATCGGCGGAGTATTTGAAGAATTTTTCATCCATTCCGGCATAAACCGTTAGGAGGTCAACATTAGTAATAATTTTTTTTGTATTAATTGTCTCAAGCTTTCTTGGTGAACGGTTAAGAATTATTTTTTCATTCTGGACAAATCCAAGTGCACCAAAATCTAAACTGCGGAAGCCGTCGATTTGTTCAGTGTAGATTTTTGTTACCTCACTAGCTGCATTTATTTCTCCGTTAAGACATACAAGAACACCAAGATTTTTACAATTTTGGTTTAGGCATATGTAAATTGCATCAATTAGGTTTTGGGGCCCATCCCAATCTTGTTCGGAGCTATTTTTTATCGAACCAATTACTACAATTGGAATTTCTGTTTTGATTGTTAGATCAAGCAAATAAGCTGTTTCTTCCAATGTATCAGTGCCGTGTGTTACAATCACTCCATCAAACTTTTTCTTAGAGATTATTTTTTTAATTGTTTGTGAAAGCTTGAACATTAGCTCCGGAGTCATGTGGGGACCCGGATATTTGCCGAAATCATAACAGGTAATCTTTGCAAGCTTTTTTGCCTCCGGAATTTTCCTCAATAATTCTTTACCCGAAAATCTTGGGACTGCCCCGCCGGTTTTTTCGTCTAGCATCATTGAAAAAGTGCCGCCGGTAAAAACAACAAGAATATTCTTCATTTCATTTTATCGCTAAAAATTATGTGGTCAAATTTATGCTTTTGAAACGCAAAATGCTTGCTTATCGACCTAAAAATCAAAATAGACTTGAAGCAGTTATCATTAAATCTTATCTTTTAATATCTAATTATTAGGAGATAGAAATGTTAAGTGTTGAAAACGTAGATTTGACTCCAAATCCACATGCGTTAAAATTTATTTTGAACGAGAAACTATTAAACTTTGAAAAAAGACACTTCGGAAATAAAACTGAAGCGGTAAATGATCCTCTTGCTTCAGGTGTTTTTAAAATTCCCGGCGTAGTATCAGTTTTTTACACTGATAAATTCATTACGATTGAGAAATCCAAAGAAACAAATTGGGGACAGATACAGAAACCGCTAATTATTTTTCTCAAAACTTTTGATAAGACTTTAATTCCTGCAGAAAAAGATGTTAAACCGCTTGATGAAAATGAAAGTGAACTGTTAAAACAGATTAACGAAATTTTAGATAACAGAGTTCGCCCTGCTTTAGCCGGCGATGGCGGTGGTTTGGAAGTTTTAGGTTTAGAGGGTTACAAAGTTATAATTAAGTATCAAGGTGCGTGCGGAAGCTGCCCAAGCTCTATCAATGGGACTTTGCGAGCGATTGAAGGTTTGTTAAGAAGGGATATTAACCCGGCAATTGATGTTGTTGCTGCTTAAAGGAGATAACCTTCAAGGTTATAACGTCTATTTCACATTTGCAACCTTGATGGTTCAGGCGTGAAGGTTTAATTTAAAACACTTCCCCCTTTTCATTCTTTTTCATAAATTTTGATCAGTTATTTGATTCATAATAATGAAAAGCCAAGAAAATCTATATTTTTCTTTCCAAAAAATATCAGGAATTTATTTCAGGGTATTTACAACAAAAAAAGGCATTAGAAGAATTTATTTGAATGATAAAGAAGCCAAGATTAAGTCGGCATCTTTAACAAAGCTTCATCCCGATGATCCCTACATGTATAATATCTTTGCCGAGCTTAAGGAATATTTTAACAGGGAAAGGAAAAAGTTTACAGTCCCGCTCGATGTTTTGGGAACTGATTTTCAAAAAAAAGTTTGGAATGAGCTTCTCAAAATTCCTTATGGACAACTGATGACTTACAAAGCGATTGCTATCATGCTCGGAAATGAAAACGCAATGCGGGCAGTTGGTAGAGCAAATGCCACTAACCACGCACCGATTATTATCCCTTGTCACAGAGTAATAGCATCCAACGGAAAGCTTGGCGGTTACTCGGGCGGAGTTTCACTTAAAGAAAAACTGCTTGAGCTTGAGGGAAGCTTGAGCTTAGAGTTGTTTGAGTGAAAGGACATTGGTGGAACACACTTTCTTGTGTGTCTGAAGGTTCAAGTTAAGTAAGACTCACTTTTAACTTGAGTCGTACTTGTATTACAAAAATAAAAAAGCTCCGTTGATGCGGAGCTTTTGCTTTTTTACCAAATGTAAAAATTTTTACTTAATTGTTGTTACCTTGCTAATGTCATCAAGCTTTACAAACCTCTCACTAAACTTGTAAGAACCCTTATCGGTCTTAATTGCCTTAACGACTTTAACATTTACGTGAGAGTCTTTCTTTTTTACTTTTGCTTTATCTGCAAATGATTGTTGTTTAGCCATTTTTTCTCCTAAAATTTGTTGTGAAATATAATGAAATACGGCAGTCTAAAAAAGGCAATCGTTTTTTTCACTAACCCAGTTCCTCTAAAATGCTGGCTTCAAAGATAGGGGACTGAGTTAGTCTTAAATGCCATGTTAAATCTGCAAAAACTGAACCTGTAAGCCTTTGCAAAGCATCAGGGTGAACGCCAACTTGCATTCCTCTAATTCCGGCTGAAAAACAAATCATATTGAAAAGTTGTGCGCTTTCACCAATGTATGTTAGATATTTTTTCTTCATACCAACTGGAGAACAACATGCGCGAGCATAACCCGTAACATTTAATAGATTTTTTGTTGGAATCAGGTCAACTTTTTTATTGCAGCTTACTTCTGCTGCTTTTTTCAAATTAAGTTCCGAGTTGACCGGAACACAAAAAATAATTATTCTGCTTTTATCTCCTTCAGCGACCAAAATTTTGAAGACAATCTCATCAGTGCTAATTTTTTTAGAAACCGAAGCTCCGCTTAAGTCATCTTCATTTACTTCGCAGGTTATAATATCGTGAGGAATTTTATTTGCTTCGAGAAGTCTGATTACGTTTGTTTTGTTCATTCAATAAGTAATTCACGCTCATTTTGTATTTCATCGTAACTCAAAGTGTAATCCTCAGCTTTCAAAAGAAATTTTGTATAGGGATGTAGCGGGTTTTCAAAAATATTTTTTATTTCACCTTTCTCTACAATCTTTCCTTTGTACATAACTATCGCATCATCACAAAGAGATCTTAGCATCTTTAAATTGTGTGAAATGCATATCATTGAAATTTTAAATTCTTTATTAATTGATTTTAAAAGTTCCCGAAGATTAAGCTGAGATATCGGATCTTGAGCTGAGAAGGGTTCATCTAGAATTAAAACTTCTGGTTGAACAGATAAAATTCTTGCCAGCGCTGCTCTTTGCTGTTCGCCTCCGCTTAATTCAAATCCTTTCCTCTGCCATAATTTCTTAATGAAGTTGACCGAATCCAGAATCTTTCTTTTCTCTGATTCCAATTCTTGCTTACCAAATCTAATCTTAATTGCCTCATCGATTATATCGTTAATATTTCTAAGCGGATTAAGAATCTCGCCGGTATTTTGAAAAAGGATTTGAACCGGTTTGGTTTTCCTGCTGTCCCAATCATTAGATACATTTAAAGAAAAAATTCCGGATGTTGGCTGAAGAATTTGAGCAAGAACTTTTGCCAGAGTGGTTTTTCCACTTCCGGATTCTCCGGCAATACCAAGAACTTTCTCTTTTTGTAAAGAGAATGAGATATCATCTAAAATTACTTTTTCAAAAGGCGAGCCTGTTGAATCCTTTACTCGAACAGAATAGGAAAGATTTTTTACTTCGATTATGTTCTTCATGCTGTGAGCTGCCGAAATGAGTTTATTAAATTATCAGCCAGAATATTTTCTTGGGACTTAAAAAATTCATCAGGCGGCAAAAATTGTGTCAGCTTCCTGTTTGTTATCAAAGCAATTTTATCACTTATCATACTTGCAAAGCTTAAATCTTGAGTTACTAGTAAAACCGAACACGAATCATTCATTGCAAATTCTTTTAGTTTTAGCAGAAACAAATTTGCAATTGCAGAGTCAACCCCGGAAGTTGGTTCATCCAGTATTATTAAAGCTGGATTAGCTAGAAGGGCAAGAGCTAAACTTATTCTTTGAGCCATTCCTCCGCTTACTTCGTAAGGATAAAGATTTGAAATCTCTGATAATCCTGGCAGAAGGAAGTAAGCCAGGGTATTATTAATTTCATTTGGAGACTTGTTTAAGTAGTTGAAGTAATATTTCAATTTTTTTAGCTGATCGAAACTATTACGTGCATCTTGAAAGACGTATTTTATCTTTTGCTTACGGATGAATTTAAGCTCTTTATCATTAAGCGATAACAAATCTTTTCCTTCAAAAATTATCTTGCCGTTTGTCGCGTAAAATCTTTTATCGAGTAAACAGGTTATCGATTTTATAAGTGTTGTTTTGCCAGTTCCATTTTTACCAACAATGGTGTAAATCTGATTTTTATTAAGCTCAAACACCACACTACTCATCAATATAGTTTTATAACTTTCTTTATGGACGATTAATCTTTCAATATTGACATTGAGCATAATGGAGACATTTCTTTTGTAATTGTTGTACAAAATAATAATTTACCGACAAATTTATTAAGATTATTTCACATTCAAATTTTTTACAACCAAGCCAATCAGTGTTTTAAACGAAGCATGAATAAAGATTTTGTTAAACTTATATTAAGACGTATAGCTACATCATTTATAGTTCTCTTCTTAATGACAACATTCATTTTCATTTTACTTAGAATTTCTCCCGGAGATCCCGCACAAAAATTTATTTCTCCGGAATTAAGCGCTGAACTTGCAGATAAAGTTAGGGAATCATTTAACCTTAACAGTTCTATCATTGATCAGTACAAATCTTTCCTAATAAATTTATTAAAGGGCGACTTGGGAATTTCTTATAATTACCGCCAGCCCGTTCCCAAAGTAATTATGCAGTTTCTACCTTTTACACTAATTTTTTCATTTATCAGTTTTTTTATTCAGATGGGAATTGGAGGATCATTAGCTCTGTTGGCTATAAGAAAAATCAATAAACCAATGGATAGAGTAATTTCGAGGATGAATTTGCTATTCTATGCTTTGCCCTCTTTTGTGGTAGGCGTGTTTCTTATTCTAATCTTCTCTGAATTATTTAATATACTTCCTTCTTCAGGAATTCGTTCATTCGACTTTGATTCTTTTTCACTTTTCGGTAAGGTGAAAGATTACGTTTTGCATATGATAATGCCAGTGATAACCCTTTCTCTTGGCGGGATTGCAGTTTTTTTCCGCTATCTGAGAGACGGTCTTGAAGAAATAAAAAATAAACCGTTTGTAATTAATCTTAGAGCAAATGGTTTTGATGAAAAAACAATCACACTAAAACATATCATACCAAATGCAATGGGTCCACTAATTGCAGTTGCGGGAGTTGAGCTTGGCATGTTATTAGGCGGCGCATTAATTACTGAAGTTATATTCAGCTTGCCGGGAATGGGCAGATTGGCTGTTAGTGCAATTTTGCAGCGCGATTATCCTTTGATTATTGGATGTACTTTAACAGCGGGGGTATTGGTAATAATAAGTAATCTTACTGCGGATATTGTTAAAGCTAAAATTGATAAACGGTCACTGAAGGACATTCTGAATTAAATGAAATTTAAATTTAAGATCTGGCATTTGTTCATAACATTTTGCATTACTTTGATCATAGTACGTTTTCTTACTATCGTTAAATTATTTTCCCTTTTCTTTTCCTACATAATTTTGCTTTTAACAGATTTTTCGAGTGCAATTAGCCAACTAAATTTTGAGCTTATAGACTATTTTGTTTCAGGTGTTTTAATAATTTTATTACCATTAATTATCTTTTTTAGATTTAAAAGTCATAAAATTTTTCAAAGCAAATTAGATTTTTCTTCGTTAGTCATCGGCACGCTTTTTTTGGTTTTCATATTCTCACCTTTAATTTCAAATTCGCATCCTGATTTTCAAAAAAACATAGGATTGACAAAACTTCTCCCCCCATTCAGCCATGTAATTTTTTTAAAATTTGAACAAAATGCTATAGAAGAACGCCATGGGATTGACAAATTTGCAGATATAAAAAGGAAAGTGATAAAATACTCCTTTGATGCGGAATTAATTTTTGTTGATAGTATTCATGTCGGAGAAAAAATCTTATACTACCAAAATCAAAACACATCTGAAATATCCATCGATAGTTTGAAAGATAATAAAAAGATCCCCAAACTCGATTCAAGGTTTTTCCTGCTAGGTACTGATGAGTTTGGAAGGGATATTTTCTCAAGGTTGATCTATGGTGCAAGGGTTTCGATTTTTGTTGGCATTTGTTCGATATTATTGTCGTTCATGATTGGGCTTTTATTAGGATCTGCGTCCGGCTATTTTGGCGGAAAAATTGACATAGCCTTGAATAGATTAACAGATATATTTCTTTCTTTCCCGGCAATATTTCTTATTATAATCATCCTGGCACTATTCGGAAATTCAATGTTTGCCGTGATTTTTGTTTTAGGATTTTCGGGCTGGATGAGCTTATTCAAAATTGTTAGAGGCGAAGTTATTTCATTAAAGCATAAAGACTTTTTTATTACTGCACAAATGATAGGCCTCTCTAAAAAACAATTATTAATAAAAGAAGTTCTACCCATTATATTAACTCCTATAGTTGTAAATCTTATATTTCTATTCGGCAGCGTAATTCTTGCAGAAGCTTCGTTAAGTTATTTGGGATTAGGTACTGGCAGCAACCATCCTTCATGGGGGGGCATGGTTGACGCCGGCCAGAATTATTTGAAGGATGCGTGGTGGATGATTTGCTTTCCAGGCTTGGCTTTAATAATTACTCTTTACTCTGCAAATGATCTCGGACAAAAAATTAGAATTCATTTTAATCCCCAATTAAGAAAATGATAAACCGTAGATATTCTGTAACGAAAAAATTAGGGCAGGGAAGAAGCTCGGTTTATTTGTGTGAAGATGGAGGACAAGCGGGGAAAAATTATGCGTTAAAAATATTATCAGCAAATTCTTCTATCGAAGAACAAAAAGTTTTCAAAGATGAATTTCAAACCATTCAAAAACTTGATCATCCAAATATTATACAAGCTTATGAGCGCGGAACTGTTGTAGAAGTTTCTGAGAATGAACCAATTTCGATCGGCTCGAAATATCTTGCCATGGAATATTTCGATGGGAGTGAATTGCTCTCTTTTCCTGTTAGTAACGAAAATTCTCTTAAAGAAATCATTGCTCAAATCTGCTCCGTTTTACTCTATCTTCATCAATCAAACTACATTTATTATGATCTAAAGCCGGAAAATATCCTTATTAGCGAAATAAATGGAAGGCCATTTATAAAGTTAATTGATCTTGGTTTTGCTCGACTACGTACACAAGAGAATACTAATGTAACAGGCACAGCAGAATATTTGGCGCCGGAAATTCTTAAAAATGAACCACATGATCATCGGGTTGATTTATACTCTTTGGGAATACTTCTTTATCGGCTTATTTACAAGAAATTTCCTTTTCAATCCCAAAATCAGCTTGAGATTTATAAAGAGCATATTGAAAGGAATTTTGTATTTCCAGATACAAAATTTTCGAAGAAGCTGATAGATGTTGCTAAGAAGCTTCTCAGTAAAAATCCCGAGGAAAGATATTTTAATTCAGTTCAGGTGCTGTATGATTTGAATATTCCAATCACTCAAGAACTTTATCAAAATTGGGTTCCTGTAAAAGTATTTTCGGACCGAACCGATATTCTGAACATAGTTAACAGATATGTAACTACACCATCGTTGGGGGAAATAATTGTAATTCGAGGATTTGAAAAATCCGGGAAGTCTGCAGTTTCCCGCGAGCTTTACTCTCGCTATGAAAATTTTATTTTTCTGAGTAACGATAGAACAAAAAGCGGTACACAGTTAATCAAGTTCTTCCTTAACAAATTACTTTTCAACGAATTTATATTTCATAAGCTGCCAAACGAAACCCTTGAACTGGCTGATAAAGTATTCAACAATCAATCCGAAAATCTTGTAAATGATCTTAGGCTAATAGTAAATAAAGTATCTCAGCTAAGCAAATTCATACTGCTGCTTGATGATTTTAACTTGTATGATAATTTTACTTTAGAAATTTTCAAAGAAATATTTCCCGTTTTTCAGGTAAACGGATGCAATGTTATACTTACTGAAAAATCTGATCTGGATTATGTTACGGGTTTCATAAGCAATATAATAGAGCTTAATCTTTCATCTTTTACCACTGCTCAAACCGATGAACTATTAGAAAAAACATACTCTAATTTTTTCCCGCTAAAAGAGGTAAGGCAGTTAGTAATGCAGCATGCCGATTTCCTCCCGGGAAATATCATCGAGTTTCTAAAAGACATCGTTCTACTAAAGATTATTCAATTTGATTATGATGGAATTAAAGTTCTATCTGATGACAACTCGGATAAAATCCTTAAAAATTTATTTCAAGAGATTTATAATATTCGCTATAAATCTCTTACCAAGGAAGAAATAGAAATTTCTGCTTTGTTGTCCTCTTTCGAGATTATTCCGGAGAAAAACAATCTTATTCAATTAACTAATTTATCTGAAGAGAGATTCACCCAGATTGTGAAAGAACTTCAGCATAAACATATTTTTCAGTCTCAATCACAAACCGGATTAAATTTTTCATCTGATGGAATCAAGAATTTTATATACTCTCAAATTCCGGATAAGAAAAAATATCACGAAAATATAGCTGAGACAATCCACCAAAAATTTCCGCAGTTCAGCAAAGTTGAGCTTGCAAGACAATTTCAAATTTGTGAAAAGTTTGATGATAGTTATTCATTACTACTCGCTGAAGCTGAAGAAGCAGATAAAATTTCAGCATTCAAGTACAAACAAAATATACTTGAGCAATTATTAAACTTGCCTCTCAAGACGGAACAGAAGTTAGAAGTTAAATTTAAATTATGCTCTCTTTATCATTTGCTGAATATTTATAAAAGTGCTTATGACCTCGTCGAAGAGCTTTTAAAGGAAATCTTGGATGAGGATGAAAAGAACGATTTGCTAATCATAAAAGGAAACGCACTTATAAGATTAGGTGAAGTTGAAGAAGGAAAGGAGATATTGGGGTCATTGTTGCAAGAGACAATAAAGGAAGAAATAAAAATAAAATTGATGATAGATATTGCCTATGCTGAGCTTGATACCAATAATTTCGAATCTGCTTCTGAGTTTGCCCATACTATTATATGTCACCCTTCAGCTTCTTCTGAAAATCGGGGAAACGGTTATAATCTATTAGGATTAATAGCTTTTTATCAGAAGAATGATTTGAGTTTAGCCCTAATTAATTTTGAAAAATGTTTAGCAGAATATAAAATGGCTAACTCGCTACAACTTATTGCAGCAATTGAAGGGAATATTGGCAATATATATAATATGCGAGGCGATTATGAAAAAGTTGAAAAGTACTGGAATAGATCTTTAGAAATCAGTTCTTCACTTGGTAATTTTTTTCATCAAGGACAAATATTGTTGAATTTTGGCATTTATTATTTCAACAAACAGTCTTTTGAAAATTCAATTAAAAACTATAAGCGTGCAGCCATAATATTTAATACCTTAGGTGATAAGCTTGGCTATGGCAGAAGCGAGATAAATCTTGGGGAAGTATATCTTTTTACATGTGAATACCAAAATGCAATTGACGTATTAGATAGTGCAAAAGAAATATTTTTCAAGATTCAAAATTCTCTTGAGGAAGTAGAAACACTTTTTTTGCTCGCTAAAGCTCACTATAAAATTGGCGACTCTTCCAAGTTTAATAAAATTATTGAGGAAGTTGAAAGTCTTGCAAAAAGTACTGACACTTCGGAAAGAGTGAAATTGCATTTAGATTTTCTAAAATATATTAAGCGTTTTGAGCTTAACCAAGAGATAGATGTTGGTGATTTAAATCGACTTGTAAGAGAGTACCTGTCTCAAGAAGAGCGTATCAACTATTTCGAAGTGATGACTCTTTTGATAAATTATTATTTGCTACAAGGTGAATCCCGAAAAGCATTTGATTTATTATCCGATAAGAATTTTGCAGAAATATGTAATTCTAATATTTACTTAGAGATAGAGAAATTATATTTGATAGGTAAAACCGCTTCAGTGAATCCCGCACTTTATCCTGAAAGTTCCATTTTCTATTTTAATGAAGCATTTAATCTGATGAGCGATTTAAATGTAAGCGAGACTACCTGCAAAATAATCCTCGAGCTATCTTATTATTATTTTGAAAGGGGGAATGTTTTGAAAGCCAAAGAATATGCCACTTATGGGCGATCACTAATCAATTTTATGGTTGATCAGTTCAAGGATGATAGTGCAAAGGATATTTATTTGAATAGTTCGTATAGAAAAAAAGCATGGGAAAAATTTACCGAAATTATTAATTCTGATTAAAGTGAAGCCATTCTTCCCCTTAGGACCAAACCGATCCCTTTTTTATTGATAAGGGTTGTGACAAAAATTACAAAAAATTTTGTTGACAAAGAATTCTGTGGAGTGTATATTCTTTTCGGCTATTGCTTGATAAGTGTCATCAGGTACATACCCCGTGTAAAAATAACAAAGTAATCCTGCTAGGCCTTTAGTAGGGTTAGTTTTTCTATTTCATGAAGGGCATGCTATGCTAAAATCTATGCTCTTTTTCCTACTGTTAGCGGTTTTCGCTATTTCAAGCACCGCTCAGGTTCCGGAAAATGTAGAAAAAGCTCAACGTAATCGTATCGATAAAGATAAAATTACAGTGGAGAAGAGCTACATTCAATCTTCCGAGCAGTCCTATTGGAATATCCTTGCTCTTGAAAGCAGATCTTCATCTCAACTTCAAGAGTTAGGCAGCCGTTATGGTTTTCTACGATCCAATTCGCAATTGGAAGAGTTAGGTAGCCGTTATGGTTTTCTACGAACTAACTCACAGTTAGAAGAGTTGGGCAGCCGTTATGGTTTTTTACGAACTAACTCACAGTTAGAAGAGTTGGGCAGCCGTTATGGTTTTCTACGATCTAACTCACAATTGGATGAATTAGGAAGTCGCTATGGTTTTCTACGATCTAACTTACAATTGGAAGAGTTAGGCAGCCGCTATGGCTTTTTAAGATAGATAAAGATTTTTTTCTTTTCTTATAATGGAAGCCTTTAATATTTTTATTAAAGGCTTTTTTTTATCTTTTGGAGTACATTGAAATTTAATTCGATTCGAAAAATATTTATTAAAAAAATTTCGCTTATATTATTTTTTATTTTATTCACTTCAATTCCAATTAACAGTCAAAGTGATTGGTTTGAACAAGAGAGTGAAAATTTTAAGATTATCTACAGGGGAAGTCATGCCCATTTAGTTCCTCAGCTTTTTCATTCTGCCGAGACTGCTCTATCTACATTAAAAAGGCTATTCAAATACACTCCGAGTGAAAAAATTATAATTAATACTTATGATGCCTATGATTATGGTTATGGTGCTGCCACATCAGTTCCTCAAAACTTTATCAGGTTAGAAATTGAACCAATGGAACCTGGTTATGAAAGTGTTCCTTATAATGACAGGTTCCAGTGGATTATAAGTCATGAATTAGTGCATATAGTTGTAAATGATCAATCATCAAATGTGGAAAGCTTTGCGAGGTCATTTTTTTCTAAAGTGGTTCCTGAACAAATCCAGCCATTAACAATTATTTACAGTTTGCTAACCAACTATAATCGTTATACTCCTCGTTGGCATCAAGAATCAATGGCGGTGTTTTTAGAAACCTGGATGAATGGCGGATTTGGAAGAACCTTAGGCAGTTTTGATGAGATGTATTTCCGTTCACTTGTTTTAGACAACCTAGAATTTGCGGGTGAAATTGAATTAGATGCTAAAACTTCACATAATTCTTTTTTACTTGAAACAATTTTTTATATCTATGGGTCTAGATTCGCCTCATTTTTAACTCTAAAGCATGGACCAGAAAAACTTATAAAATGGTTTAAAACTGAATCTTGCGAATTCTATCAAAGCTTTGAGAACAAGTTTTATGATATCTATAAAGTTGACATGGTTGACTCCTGGAATGAATTCATAAGTTTTGAAAAAGATTTTCAGAAATCCAATATTCAAAAATTAAAAACTTACACATTAACTGAAGTAAAGAGATTAAGCGATGAAAATTTTGGCTGGGTTACACAGCCATATCTTGACAAATTGGGTAATAGTATTTTTTTTGGATTCCATCGTTCTCATCAACTTGCAGAAATTCAAAAGTATAATCTCCAGTATAGAATTTCAGAAAACATTGCCACATTACCTACTCCAAGCATGCTGCAGGTTTCCTCAACCGCTTACGATAAAAATTTGGGATTGTTCTTCTTCACAACAAATAATAATCAGCTTTACAGAGATCTATGGGTATTGGACACCGAGAAACAAAACAGGAGATTACTTTTCAAAGATTGCAGAGTCGGTAGCCTTACTATTTCTCCAATTACTCATGAACTTTGGGGAATTGAGCATTCAGCTTCTGCAGCTTCTTTGGTTTACTCAACTTATCCTTATAACAAACTTGAAATGATATTGCAGTTTGATGTTGGAGATGAGATTCAACAGTTATCAGTAAGCCCATCCGGTAAATATTTAGCGGCCGTTTTTCACCAAAGCAGTGGCGATCAGAAGATTATTCTTTTAGACATTGATGTCATTAAATCTGCTAAGAGTATTAAATACGAAATACTCTATACCAGCGGATCTCCCGAAAATATTTCGTGGAGTATGGATGAACAATTTATTTTTTGGAATGCATACACAAACGGGGTATCGAATATCTACAGGTTAAATATTTCTACTCTCAAAGTTGAAGTTCTCAGCCATACTTTGCGGGGATTATTTAAACCATTATATGTGAATCAAGATTCTATTTTTGCTTTTGAATTTACAAGTTTAGGTTTTATCCCTGTAATGATCGCTAACAAACCTGCAGAATATGTTCCAGCGATTTCATATTTAGGACAGCTTATTCTGGATAAATATCCAAGCCTGATGGATCTTAACTTACCATCTGCCGGTGAATCTAAACAGCAGTTAACAATTATCCCAAAAGAAAAATATAACGGTTTGTCTAATCTTGCGGTACAAACATTTGTACCTGTAATCAGCGGATTTCAATCTCAAAAAGTGGTCGGAATTTATGGCCATATAGCAGACCCGGTTCTTAATCATGATCTTACTTTTGAGATAGGTTATTCTCCATTCAAAGAAAATCCATTAGGCCCAAAGTTTCATGCAAAGCTTAAGTATGATTATAAAAAGCAATTTGAAATCGGAATTGATCACAATGCAACCGATTTTTATGATCTTTTTAATAAAAGAAAAAGAGGAATGATTGGAACAAAAATAACAATGGGGCATACTTACTATTGGATGTATGATAATCCTCTCAAGGTCAAACAGCAAACGCAGGTTGCATTGTATAAAAATGTCGAGTTTATAAACGATAATTTGGTAAGAGTATCTGAACCGGATTTTATGGTTGCCCAATCAATTTTTGATATTAAGAATCAACGAAGAAGCATTGGCAGCTCTGATTTTGAACATGGGAATGATTTTATTACAACCCTAATGGTGTTTGGCGCAGATCCGAAGAATCCAGAGTTTGCTTATCAAATATGGGCAGAGCTTGGCAGCCTTACCACCTGGTTATTCCCACACAATGTACTTTACTTAAGAATTGCGGGCGGCTATCATCAACCCAATGATGTTTTGAGACAAGCGAGATTTTACTTTGGGGGATTCGGAAACCGAGAGGTTGAAAATGTTGATGTTAAGCAATACAGAAAAGTATTTCGTTTTCCGGGAATACCAATTTATAGCTTGGGTGCAGATAATTTTGTAAAGTTAATGATGGAAAATAATTTGCCCCCCCTTCGCCTCTCAAATTTTTCAATTGGCAGACATTACTTGAATCATATTGATCTATCTATCTATTCACAAGGATTGCTCGTTAAATCCGACTTAGGTAAGTATTGGGGTGATGTTGGAGGTCAAATTAATTTTATTTTTAAGCATTGGGATAATCTGGAGTCTACATTTTCGGCAGGTATTGCAAAAGCCTGGTTCCAAAATGGTAGTGATTGGGAATGGTTTCTTTCCCTAAAACTTCTTAAGAATTAATTGTGCTTATATAAGCTTGGTATTGTGCGAAGAATAATTACTCGTAAGGACAAAATTTATGGCTAAGAATTTGATATGTTATTTTAGAATTAACCAATAATATTTTATATTATTCGAAGTAATTATGATTAGGAGTCAGAAATGAAATTTTCGGAATTTAAAAAATTGGTTGACAACAAAGATGAATCGGTTTTAGTTAAAGATCAATCAATTAATAAAATTAAGAACCTTGAAGTTATTCTTGATATAGTTAATACTATAAATCAAACCTTAATTCTTGATGATGTACTAATACTGGTTCTTAAAAATGCAATTGAGCTTACAAATTCCGAACGGGGATTTATTGTACTTATTAATCCTAATGGCGATCTTGAATATAAATTAGGTTTAGATGCACAAGGGAATAAGCTGCCAAAGGAATCTTTTAGTGTAAGCACTTCGGTTGTTAAAGATGTTTACACAACCGGTCAATCAAAATTTATTGAGGGGGTGCACAGCGATACAAATTTTGATCCTAGCAGAAGCATCTTACGTTTGGAACTAGAGACAATTCTTTGTTCACCTCTCATCACTGAAAATAAAAAAATTGGCGTGGTGTATGTTGACAGCAAGCATCTTCACAAAGTAAAAGTAAGTGAAATTACAAATACCTTCGAGATTCTTGCCGGACAAGCAGCAACTGCTATTCGAAATGCTCAATTATACGTTAATCAGGTTAATGCCTACAATGCTTTGGAGGAAGCCAACAAGCAGCTAATTCAAGTGGAACGGAAAGCATTGAAGGCAAGCATTGATAGTGAGATCGGGCAGGAACTACAGGGTCTTGTACATCTCGCGCTTCTCGAGACTGAAAGCTCAATGCGGGTGATTGAAACTTCTCAAAAGGAAATTGTTAATAAGAACGAAGAATCAACCATCGCTAATCTTGATAGAATTTTATTGAAATTAAAAGTGGCGGCTGATTCAATAAGTAAAATTCAAAAGTTTGGTCAAGCCTTGCTAGAAACTTCAATAATGAATTTGAATAAAGATAGCGGGGATTTGAATAAAACAATTCAATCTATTCTTAAATATATCTCGCCAATTAAAACGTTCAGTAAAGTCACATTTAAAACCGAATTAAATAACCTGCCTGTTATCAAATATGATTCTGAGCAGATTCAGCAGCTGCTAGTTCATCTATTCTCAAATACTGTCGAAGCACAACCGGATGCAACTATAAACATTCAGACATATTCTGAAAAAGACAAAATTATTGTGGTTTGTTCCGATGATGGACCGGGAATTCCCCCGAAAATTGTGAGTTCCGTTTTTAATCCTCCATCGCCAGAAAAGCCTGGCTATGGATTATTCTTATGCAAAAGCATTATTGATTTGCATAACGGTGAAATAAAAGTATTGGCTTCTGAAAAGGGCGTAAAAATATTATTCTCATTACCACTGAATTAAAGATGAAGCAAGATGTAACGAAATATTTTTTATCTTTTTATAATGAATTTGCCCTGCCAATTCGAGTGTTTAGGCGAGATGGCAAGTTGATATTTGTAAACAAAGCTTTTATAGATTCTTGGGGATATGACCTTTCAAAACTTAAAGAGTACAATATTTTTAATGATATATCATTGAAGAGAACCAAACTTCTCACCGATATTAAAAAAGCTTTTGATGAAAATATTACTACGGAAATTAGAAATTATACAGACTCATTAATGAAGAGTAAAAAGACAACAGCACCGATTTATAAGACAAAAATATTTCCGGTAACATTTGAAAAAGAAGATTATTTCATCCTTATTCACGAAGATCGCACAGAAATATTTCTCGCCGAAGCCGAAGTGAAAAAAGCTAGAGAAACAATCAAGGAAGCCGATAGATTAAAAAACACATTCCTAAATGTTTTATCACACGAACTTAGAACACCATTGAATATAATACTTGGGTACAGCACAATAATTAAAGAAAGCTTAAAGGATAAGGTCTCAACTGAAGAAAAAGTATTTTTGGATAATTTGCATAATGGAAGCGAGAGGTTGTTTAATAGCATCTCTCAAATGCTGGAATTTGCACAGTTGGAAGCCGGTAACTTTAAACTTGCCATTGAAACTGTGGATCTCATTCCAATGCTTCATTTTAGTATTCAAAGCATTAAGCAGCAAGCTTTGGAAAAACAGATTGACTTAAAAACGAATATCAAGGAAAAAAGCATTTTAGTTGATATTGATTTACATTGTATAGAAAATGCTTTAAATAATTTGTTAAACAATGCCGTTAAATTTACTTCACGCGGGTTCATTGAAGTTGAAGCCGGCATACTTAAAGATCATGAACTAGCTTTTTGTAAGATTAGGGATTCGGGAGTTGGAATTTCAGCAGGGTATTTAGAGCATCTTTATTCCCCATTCTCACAGGAAGATTTAAACTTAAGCCGCAACTATGAAGGTAATGGTTTGGGATTGGCAATTACAAAGAGATACGTTGAGAAATTGGGCGGCTCACTTATAGTGGACAGCATAAAAGGTGTTGGTTCGACTTTTACTTTAACCCTTCCGCTTTCGAAAAAGATGAGGAAGATAGAATCCTCCCAAAGGAAATGCGATAAAGATGGTTTCAAAAAAATTTTAATGTTGGATGAATTCGGCGAAACATCAGAATTGGTTAAAGTGTTTCTGCGAGATTTTGCTGAAGTTTCAGTTCATCGGTTCGAGAAGTTCATGAATCATCTGATAAAAACAGATGATTATCAGTTAGTGATACTTGATATAAACCTAAATCAGTGGAATGATGGAATGACTTTATGTGAAGAAATTAAAAACAAAGATCCCTTTAAACGTCCTGTATTCATCATGTCCGGCGAAACCGATAAAAATAAAATTAATGAGTTTTACAAAGCAGGGGCAGCAGAGTTTATCATCAAACCTTTTACAAAAGCTGATTTGATAGAATCGTTCAGAGCAATTCTATTATAATTATCTCACTTTATTTTTATTAACTTACCTCAACTAGCCTGAAATGTTACGAATTGCTTTTCTGTAGGTTAACCAGGCGGTCGACCAACCAACTAGGTGAAAATTAAAATCTATTTGAAGATGACCTTGAAGCAGCACATGAAAATATACCATCGGTGAAGCGAAATTAATTTCTGCAAAGTTTAGGGCATTTATCAAATTACTAACCAAAATAGAATTACTGTCGAGGAAATTATAATTCCCATATTTTTCTAAACCATAAAAATTGAAAGCAAAATGAAAAATATGAACTGAATTAGAAAATAGTAAATGAACAAAGAATCCTCTAATTCTAATTTAAGCTTACTGCTTAACAATGCAGCTAAGAATCCTATTGTAAACCATGCATAGTAATTTTGAAGTGGAATAAATCCATGTTCCCATGTCCAATAACCAAGTTTCACAGCTACAGGTTCCAGCATTATGTCAAACAAAGCAGCGAATGTGCCGGTAAGCAATGCAATCTGTAGAGCACTCCGATGTATTCTGCTTGCAATGCCGATCGCTCCAAGAATTACAATTACCCAATTGAATCCGATTATAAGAGGAACATCGAAAAGTTTTAATCCAAGAATATCTCCATATTGATAACTACCAAAAATAAAACCTGTTTTTACACCTGCAACTTCAAGCGTAAAGATTACTGTATAGCCTATCGAACACCAGATTATAAGCTTTAAATTTCCTTTTTGAACTGATGCGTAAAGAGTTACAACCCCAGCTAACAACAAAGTAAAAGGAGTAAGCGAAATCATTAACAGTTTTGTAATTGGAAGAAGATGACCAATCATCCCCACAAAGAAAATGATGCAAAGAAAAAGAGGTGTTAAAAAATTATGTATTACATTCTTCCTTTCCAGCATGCAAATTCTAGTTTAGTGTAAGTGTATAGTTTAGTCTAATCGCAAGTATAGTAATCTACAGAGAATAAAAAATTACTTCTAAAAAATTATGGTAACGCTCTTCCTTTAGTATTAAAATATATGCAATTTTTTTTAACAAAAACAAATCACACCTTTTATTTAATACTTTAATTTTACAATTTCTTTCAAAAAATAAAATTGAATAGATTTCAAAACAAAAATTCAGATAATTTTAATTGAAAGAATTCCTATGAGAGAAATTCACAAATGGTCCAGTTCGAATCTTGACAAAGATATGGAAATTGTTGTGTATGGGTATTCCGGTTATGCTGTCCTGCTATTTCCAACAGCAGCCGAAGATTTTCTTGAGTACGAAAGAAATCATCTCATAGACAGCATTGGTGAGTTTTTAGCAAAAGGTGTAATAAAAGCTTTCTCGATCAACAGCATTAATAATGAAAGCTGGCTAAACACGAATTTACATCCTGCAGATAGGGCAATAAGACATCAGCAGTTCAACAAATATGTTACGGATGAGGTTGTGCCTTTTATTAAAACGCATTGCAAAGGAAAAGTTCCGATAGTAACATCAGGTGCGTCACTCGGCGCTTTTCATTCGGCAAACACATTTTTTAGAAGACCCGATCTTTTTGCCGGGGTAATTGCAATGAGCGGATCTTATGACATAAAAGCTTATTCGGATGGTTACTATGACGATAACTGCTATTTTAATTCTCCTGTAGATTATCTCCCAAATCTTACCGACAAGAAAATCCTTAAACAATTAAAAAGTAAGCAGATAATTATTTCAAGCGGTCAGGGTGATTATGAAGCGCCTGAAGAATCGCAAAGATTATCCGATATTTTAAATTCAAAAGGGATAAAACATTGGTTGGATATTTGGGGGCACGACGTTGTTCACGATTGGCCTACATGGAGACAGATGCTTCCTTATTATCTAAGTAGAATAAATTTCTAATAATATAGAAAAGACTGCGAAGTTTGAGAAACATTAAAACAATATGGAAGCCGTTTTTAAGTTCATCAAAGTTTAGAGTAAAATTTTTTCTTTCTCTCATTATTCTATCGTTTTCATTATTCGCTTACAGAAATTTTTTGGATTTCGCAGAAGCACGGACTGGAGCTGCAATTCCTGACCCGATTTTAAAACTATTTGAACCAATTGATCTCACATGGCTAATTTTCGGATTGATTTATTTATGCCTGGTGGTTGGAATTATCGCTTTAATTCAAAATCCTGAGAAGCTGCTATTGGCATTTCAAGTATATACGGCTATTGTAATAGTTCGAATTATAGGTATGTACTTAGTGCCGTTCGAAGCTCCGCAGAAATTAATTGTTCTCAAAGATCCTTTTGTGGAATTGTTTGGGTCGGGTGAAGCATTAACAAAGGATTTGTTCTTTTCAGGCCATACTGCTACTTTGTTTATGCTTTTCCTGGTTGTGGAATCAAAAAGATTGAAATATATTTTTCTTATAAGTGCTGTGATAGTTGGAGTTTCAATAGTTTTGCAGCACGTTCACTATGTCATAGATGTTTTTGCTGCACCCTTTTTCACTTATGTATGTTTTATTTTTGTATCATCATTAAATTTGAATAAGCTGAAACATGTAACCTCCGATTAGTTTTATAATAAAAAATTATTTTAGTTATGAGCGACATTGAAAAAACAGAAGTTCAGGAAGTCTCGGAAAACATATCGAGCGTGTTCAATCGCTTTGGACTCGATTTGCCTCTAAGTCCAGACGATGTTGAAAATCTCAGTCAGCTAAAAATATTTCTTACCGAAAAGCTGAAGGATTTACTCGACAACAATTTTAATATTCTAGTAAACACACTTTACCGCATCGATGTGAACGAGGAAAAGCTTAATGAGCTATTCGGAAGTAAAAACAGAGCATATATTCCGGCTGCTCTTGCAGATTTGATCATTGAAAGACAGCTTCAAAAAATTCATTTTTGGAAGAAGTATAAAGAAGGAAAAATTTAGTAATTGTGAAAATGCGGAACATAGCAGTAAAAATTCTATTCTTAAATGTTTTATCAACTAACAACCAACCGAAAAGGTTACAAATGAAAAATAAAAATAACCTCACAATTTTTTGGTCGTTTTTTATTGTTCTTTTACTCATTTTCGAAACCAATCTACTGCCCCAACAAAAACAATACAATGTTAAGCACCCCGATTGGAGCTACAACCAAACCATTTACGAAGTGAACTTGCGGCAGTATTCTGTTGAGGGAACTTTCAAAGCATTTGAAAAAGATTTACCGCGTCTGAAAGAAATGGGCGTGGGAATAATTTGGCTAATGCCAATCCACCCAATTGGTGAACTGAACCGCAAAGGTACCCTAGGAAGTCAATATTCTGTTAAAGATTATTTTGCTATTAATCCCGAGTTCGGAACAGCGGAGGATTTTAGATCGCTAGTAAAGAAAACACACGAGCTGGGAATGTATTTGATAATCGATTGGGTTGCTAATCATTGTGCCTGGGATAATAAACTTCTCGAAGAACATCCGGAGTGGTTCACCAAAAATGCTGAAGGAAAATTCGTCCCACCAGTTGAAGATTGGCAGGATGTTGTTGATTTTGACTATGACAATAAAAACTTGTGGAAATACATGACCGAGGCTCTTAAGTTTTGGGTTCATGAGTATGACATAGACGGTTTCCGCTGCGATGTTGCAGGAATGATGCCGACTGAGTTTTGGAATCAAGCAAGAGCAGAACTCGATGAGATCAAACCCGTGTTCATGCTTGCAGAATGGGAAACTCCCGAGATGCACGAGAAAGCTTTTGATATGACCTATTCATGGGGCGATTACGATATTTTTAATAGTATTGTTAAGAAAGAGAAGAACGCAGCAGATTTATTTGAGTTTTATGAAAACGAGAAATTAGCATATCCTAAAAATGCTTTTCGAATGAGATTCACTTCAAATCATGATAAAAATTCCTGGGAAGGAAGTGAGTTTGAAAGATTAGGAAAAGCTGCCGAAACTTTTGCAGTGCTTACTGTGATGGTTCCCGGGATGCCGTTAATATACAACGGACAGGAAGCAGGATTGAACAAACGATTGGAATTCTTTGGGAAGGATCCAATAGAATGGAAAGAGCATAAGTTTACCGATCTCTATTCAAAGCTTTTTCATCTAAAAATGAATAGCTCAGCTTTACAAAATGGCGAACGAGGTGCCGAACTTGAGCGAGTTCAAGCTTTAGATGATGCGACAATTTTTTCTTTCTTGAGACAAAACGATAACGAAAAGATTTTGGCTGTTTTCAATCTCTCTGATTCAGCTAAAAATTTCAATTTACAGCACCCAAATTTATCGGGAGATTATACAGATTATTTTACCGGAGAGAAAATGTCTTTTTCCAACAGCATCAACTCTTCCCTGGATCGATGGGGCTATAAAATTTTTATTAAAGATTGAAATCTTTGTGTTAATCTTTGATGATTTCCCGTGGTGATGCTATCTTTACACAGGAAAAATATATTTTCTAATATCAGAGGGACATTCAAATGAGAACAAGAGTATTTATTATTATTGTTTTTATTACAGCTATTAGCTTCAGCAAAACCTTAGCCCAAGCAGGCGGGCTTAACTTTATGCTTGGTTTCCCATCAGGAGAATTTAAAGAAAATGTTAAAAGAACAGGATTTGGTCTTAGCGGGCATTTTTTATTTCTTGCCCCGGCTCTTGATCGCCCTTTTGGTATAGGATTAAATATCGGTTATCTAAACTACGGACAAGAAACTCGCAGAGAACCTTTCAGCTTAACAATTCCCGATGTAACTGTTGATGTAGAAAGATCCAATAACTTCGTTAACTTTCACGCATTATTCCAGCTAGGTTTTCCAAGCGGGTCAGTTCGCCCGTACATTGAAGGGCTGTTCGGCGGTTCTTATATTTTTACTGAAACGACAATTCGAAGTCGCGGTACTGACGAAGTAGCAAGCTCAACTAACTTTGATGATTTTGCGTGGAGCTACGGCGCAGGTGGAGGGATTTTAATTCTTTTGTATTCCGCGGATGAGGGTGAAGATTTTGGAGAATTATTTCTTGATATCAAAGCTCGTTACTTATTCGGCAGTGAGGCAGAATATCTTAAAGAAGGTTCTGTCAATGTAACTACAGTTCCAGTTACTTACCAGGTTTCAAAATCAAAAACGGATTTACTGACAGTTCATGCCGGAGTTGTTGCTTACTTTAACTCCATTTTCAATTAATCACTGATGTTATGCAAAGGCAAAAACAAGGTCGCTCCCTCTGGAGCTTGAGCTGCAATTCGAGCAGTGTAATTACAAACAGGACGCACCAATGGTGCTCAACTTAATGTTAGACTTCTCAGGATTAGCCCCGTCAGGGGCGCTCTGTTTATAGAACGAAATAAATGATAATTTCCTTAAAGTTCCGTAGGAACGACCTATTAACCATGCTTTAGAGTTTTGGAATGACATTTTTCTATTTTGCGTAATATCAGTTAATAAGTTTCTTTGTTTATCAGATCTTTCGAATCAATTTTACTCAATCGAAAATTAATCTCGGAGTACAATCATGTTCATTCATTCAAAGCAGCTTGATGAGCTTGCAATTAACACGATTAGATTTTTATCGGTAGATGGGGTACAAAAAGCAAACTCGGGTCATCCTGGAATGCCGATGGCTTGTGCACCAATTGTTTATGTTCTTTATTCAAAATATATGAAGCATAATCCTGCTAATCCCAAATGGCTTAACCGCGATAGATTTGTTTTATCCGCAGGTCACGGAAGCATGCTGCTTTATTCCATTCTTCACCTTTGTGGTTATGATCTTTCTTTAGATGAATTAAAAAACTTTCGTCAGTGGAGAAGCAAGACTCCCGGTCACCCCGAATTTGGTTTAACGCCGGGAGTTGAAACAACTACTGGTCCTTTAGGGCAAGGATTTGCGAATGCTGTGGGAATGGCAATAGCTCAAGCTTTTCTTGCTGCTAACTTCAATCAAAGTGACTTAAAAATTCTAGATCATTACATTTACGGAATTTGCAGCGACGGCGATTTGATGGAAGGAATTTCGCACGAAGCTGCTTCGTTAGCTGGTCATCTTAAGCTTAACAAAATTATCTTTTTTTATGACAACAATGGAATTTCAATAGATGGAAAAACATCGTTAGCATATTCTGACGATGTTCAGAAGAGATTTGAAGCATACAATTGGAACGTTCTGCACGTTAGGGATGTGAATGATGTTGATGAAATTGAAACTGCCATCCAGTCGGCACAAAAATCCTTGGACAAGCCGACATTAATTATCACGAACACACACATTGGATTTGGCAGCCCTAACAAGCAGGATACTTCGGAAGCTCATGGTTCTCCCCTGGGTGAGGAAGAAGTTAAGCTGTCCAAGAAAAATCTCGGCTGGCGGTATGATGAGCTTTTTTATGTTCCCCAAGAAGTGAGAGATCATTTCAAGCAAGTTAAAATGAGAGGCGAGAAGCAAGAGGTGGAATGGCAAAAGTTGTTTGATGATTACAAGAAAAAATATCCTGAAAAATCAAAACAATTAATGGAATGGATCATCGGAGACTTAGGGAATGAGTGGAAAGTAAAACTGCCTGTGTTTGAAGATGATGGAAAGAAAATTGCCACTCGCGCTGCATCAGGTAATGTGATAGAATCGTTAGCAGCATCAATTCCAAATTTAATTGGCGGCTCTGCTGATCTTACTCCATCAAATAATACCCGTGCAAAAATATACGAAGATTTTTCAGCTTCGAATTATAAGGGTAGATACATCCGCTTCGGTGTTCGTGAACATGCTATGGGGGGCATTCTAAATGGGATGGCTCTTTATGGAGGAGTAATACCTTATGGTGGAACATTTTTAGTATTCGCAGACTACATGCGTCCCTCAATTCGTCTTGCTTCGCTCTCCGGGATAAGACCAATATATATTTTTACGCATGACAGCATTGGATTGGGTGAAGATGGTCCGACTCATCAGTCGGTGGAACAATTGGCATCTCTTCATGCAATTCCTAAATTAATTGTTATTCGTCCGGCAGATGCAAATGAAACAGTATATGCCTGGAAAGCAGCACTCGAACATAAAGAGAGTCCGGTTGCACTAATTCTTTCAAGACAAGGCCTTCCAATTCTTGATCAGAAAAAATTTCCTTCTGCTGAAGGATTGCTGAAAGGTGCCTACATCCTTTACGACAGCAGTGATAAACCAGTAGTAATTCTGATGGCATCAGGTTCTGAGGTTGATCTATCTCTTAGAGCAGCAAGAGAGTTGGAGAAAGAAGGAATAAAAGTCAGAGCAGTAAGCTTTCCAAGCTGGGAACTGTTTGAGATGCAGCCACATGAATATAAGGAATCAGTTTTACCTTCATCTGTTTTAGCGCGAGTATCAGTCGAAGCTGGAGTAGCACAGGGCTGGCAGAAGTACACCGGACGATTCGGTGCAAATATCAGCATAGAAAAATATGGTGCCTCGGCTCCTGAAAAAGTATTAATGGAAAAGTATGGTTTTAATGTTGAGAATGTTTGTGCAACTTCTAAAAAGGTTATGAGCGGTTTGATTTATTGAGTTTACTTGATAGTCTTTAAAATAAAAATGGGAATCGTTTTCAGGCGATTCCCATTTCATATGTGTATTTGTTAGCCTATTTAAGCAGCATTAACTTTTTCGATGAAATAAAATCATTTACCCTTAAGTGATAGATATAAACACCGGTTGCTAAATCACTTCCGTCAAAGTTGTAAATGTATCTGCCTTTTGTTTTTTCTTCATTTACTAAAGTTTTTATCTCTTCCCCAAGTACATTATACAGTTTTAAGGTTACTAATCCATTTTCCTTTAGCTGGTAGTTTATTGTTGTTGTTGGGTTTAATGGGTTGGGATGATTCTGTAACAATTTATAATCCAAAAGCGCAACAGAGGGTTCATTTACTGATACTGTTCCTGTGTCTTTTATTGCAATTAGTGTCTTCGCTAGCTGATTCCTTCTACCGACGTACAAAGTGCCATCCGAGTCAATTGCAGTTGAATTTTCAACGTACCCTCCATTTAAAGGAATTTGCCACAATAATTCACCCCTGTTTGAAACAGCATAATAATTATAACCCCAGGTAGAACCACAATATACTGTGCCATCTTTATCAACAACTAATGGCATGTCTATGTCCTCACCGGGTTGCTCGAATTGGTATGTCCATCGATAATTTCCATAGTGATCAACACTTTCTATCCTACCGTAACGGGTTGCTCCGCTATCTGCAGTATAAGCAAAGTATATATTACCTTGATAATCAATTGCAGGTGAACTAGCAAAGAAGCTTGCCCTTGGATTTTCAATAAAATGTTCCCATCTTATATTTTTAGAACTATCAATTGAAATTAGTGATAATAAACCACCACTGCAGCCGGGTATGAAATATAAATTCCCGGAATTGTCAACTGTTAATGGCAAACGTCTAATACCGGGGCATTCGAAAATCCATTTTATGCTGCCATCAAGATTTAATGCAAAAATGTTGCTGTCCTTAGCTGTATACATTGTATTACCATCAGGAGAAAAGGCGACTGATCTTGCACCCAATCCGCCACCATAATTTACTTTCCAATTCGACTCCCCATTTTTAGAAACTGAGTATAAATAATTGGATGCATCTGCAATATAAATACTACCGTTCAGGTCTATATTCATAACTTGTTGATAAATGTTACTGCCAGTATTAAATTTCCATTTTAAGTTTTCATTGCTATCTAAAGCATATAACCAACCACTTTGTGAGCCAAAAAATATTGTCCCTTCATTATTTATTAAATAACCGGATTCAATCATGCCCGGATTACCTGTTGAAAACTTCCATTTGATCTCACCATCGGGATTTATTGCGTAAAAGTAATTAGTAGTATCCCCATAAGCACCCGACCCCACATATAGTGTTCCGTCTTCTCCAATAATAGGACCTGACCAAACACCCTTTGGTAAATCTATTGCCCACTTTATAGTTGGTGTTTTAGGACCTGAATATGGTGATCTGCCGGTGATTTGCGGATCGTGAGCAATCATTGGCCAGGGACTCTTTGCAAGTGTCGGCCAGGGTATATCTATCTGCTGTTGTGGATAAATTATTCCCGCTAATATCAATGTCAAAACCATTTTCACTTTCATTGTTTTTCTCCCTTACAAGGCGTAATACTGCGATAAATTACTTTTGTAGAATTAATTTTCGGGTTTCGATATAATTACCAATTTTAATTCTATAAAAATAAATCCCGTTCGGTAAGTTAGTTCCATCGAATTCTATAGAATGAGTTCCGGCTGATATAAATTTATTTACAAGTGTAATAACCTCACAGCCCAAAACATCAAATACTCTTAGAGTAACTAAATTGTCAATTGGTGATTGCCAACTTATTGTGGTAGTTGGATTGAAAGGATTGGGATAGTTTTGTGACAACGAATATCTTAGTGGGGAAAAGATATTATCTTCCCCAATCAATGTAGGGTTATTAAAATCTAGTATATTCATCCACACGCTTATTCTTCCACCATCCAAACGGCTCCATGTGGTGTAAATAGAACCATTTTTTAGCTTTGTGCAATGAAAAGAATTTCCATCGGATTGTAATGAATTTACCTTAAAATTTTCGCCCATTTTATTCATATCAGCCGAATAGCGTTGGGCAAATAAATCGGGCCATACTTCCCAGGCAATAACAAAATTTCCTGCGGAATCTATATCTGCCGTTACATCACTATACTCAGAAGCGTAAGTATCATTTACTTTTTTCACTTCACTCACAGGTATTCCTTGCTCTGTGAATTCCTGTAAATAAATATTGGAATATGCAAAATTTAAAGTGTCTTTTGCCCACGCAAGAATAATATTACCATTATTAAGCTTGAAAACTGCCGGTTCTCCCATAAAATATTTTACTGAATCAAAGTTAACTAAATCAACTTTGGGTGAAAATGGTAATAAGTTGTTATCACAATTCACCCCTGCAATTTTCAAAACGCTTATTGAATCTTTTTCTATCCAAATTACAAAATAACCTTGTCCCGAAGATTGTTTAACTACCTTAGGTAAACCCTCAACAACTTTGACAAACGGATTATTTATTACTTCATCATAAGGGTAAGCTTTTTGAAATGGAGGAAATAAAAGCTTGTGCATATATATATCGGAATACTCAGTGGGTGAGAGAGATCCATCACCAGACCATACTGCATATAAAGCTGAGTCGCTATGCCATATTATTTCTGGTCCGCCCCGATATGCATCGCCATGTCCATCATCAATTTGTACCTCGTCCGAAAAATCCTGCCCGTTTTTAAGAATTTTGCCCTTTATAAATGTGCTGAAAATGGTCAAGTCTAATGCCACTTTATCTTCCCAAACACATGCTACTAAATCCTTATTAATGGCAAGTTTTGGATCAGCTGCATGAATTGTATTGGAAATTTTTCGTGGTTGATAAATAAAGTTACCTTCATAGTCGAGTGATGAATACTGAATACTTCTATCACTTTTTTGACCATTCTGCCAAACCATGTGTATATTTCCATTGTAATCAAAATCAAAAAAGGGTCTTGACGCTGAATCGGCTATTATAAAATCGCTTCTATACTGTGAGTAATTATTTGATGAAAATAATAAAATAGAAATAAGCAGTAATTTATTGATAAGCATAATAGTCTCCTTATATATAGAGAGAGAATATTTTTTTACTTCTGTAAAATCATTTTTTGGGCGTTAAAAATATTCCTTGATTTCATGTTACAAAAATAAATTCCACTTGGAAGATACGAAGCATCAAATTTTATTTGATAAAATCCGGCTTGCTTCACTCCTTCAACAATTGCTACAATCTCCTGCCCAAGACTGTTGTATAATTTTATGGAGACAAATTGTTCTTCCGGTACAGAATACTTTATGGTTGTAGTTGGGTTAAATGGATTGGGATAGTTTTGAGGTAAACTGAATTCATAAATCTTATTCTCAGCTTTAACTGGTTTTTTGTCCATAAAAATTTGTGAGGAATTAATGCTTGCAATATTCGTAAAGCTTGAAGTGCTTTGGTTATTGTAAGCTTGAATTTTATATTCGAGATATGAACCGCCTTTACCGATTGGAACTGACTGGTGCAGATATTGGTAAGTGCCTGAAGAAACAGTTTGAAGTAAGTAATAACTGCCACTTGAATTATAGCGCCAATATACTTTATACCCTTGAGGTTGAAATCCATTATAAGGTCCCCATATGAGTAAGGGTTCATAATACTCTTCGTATATATTGTATTGGGGAATTATGGTGAGGGCATTGCCCCAGTAATTTTGCAGGGCATCCGTTTCCAACTCTACAAGTTCTTTTATTTCCCAAATTGGGTAATAATCTCCATTATTTAATACTCCTAGATTTGGTTGAATAAATTCAAAGGATTGATTGGTGACATCGTAATATAGGACGACATCAATACCATGGGGCAAACCTGCTGCCTCGGGGAGATGAGAAGTACGATAATCAATAAAAAACCAGGCGTGTTTACTACTTCCTCCCCAAATACTAATCTCATACAGACCCAAAGAAAGTACTGGGTAATTTTCATTGTTACTCCAATCTAAATCAGATTGGTGCCGATTGGATGGGGTATTTTCTGTAATTGTCTTAGTTCCACCCTGATAATTTGTTGTTACATTATGGAATTGATCCCAAACAGTTCCAAAAGCTTGAATTTTCAGTGTTCGGTTATAGTTTTCTGGCCCATTTATAAAATATATAATCAACTCCCCATTTATTTCAGCTCCTTCTTGTGCCAATGAAATGTTGCACAATAAAAAAAATGTAACGAGTGATGGTAATAATATTTTTTTCATATCGGTTCCTTAAAAAACATGTTTATTAATTCTTAATTTGAAGTCACTTGTTTTATTTGAAATCATACTTTTCATGTTAATGTTTTAAAGTAAATCTCATAGCTTTAACTTAGCTGTGCTAAGTAAAACCGCTGGAAAAGTTAAAAGAATATAAATGATTGGAGTAAGAATTAAAATAGTATCCGTTCGATGCAGATGAGAATTGAAACGGTGATTTTTTATAAATATTTTCAAATATTAAAATACTTTGGAATAGTATAAAAGGTAAGTGAAAAATCAGGCAACTTCTGTATCCATGTGGATTGCGACAGCAGCGTGAGCTAACTTGCTCATATCACCCCCCCCCGCAGTGGAGAAGCGGATTTTTATTGAGCACCAGTAAAGAGTTAGGTTAGTTATCCCAATTGTGCGAACCTCAAAAATATTCTATTGCAACATGTAATTATTTTTCTTGAGGGTCAAGAAATTATTGACTCAACATTAGATTTTGAACACTTCTCTGGATTGCAATTTAATTATGTAACTAAAAATAATGGAGAAAGAATCTCTGGCTTAAATTTTGTATCTAATAGTTAGTTTTTCTTTTGTTTTGGGACTAAATTAGGATAAAATAACTTTTTCATTGTGTTTTTAAGCTAATATAATTACCTTTTCGCAACAAATTTTAAGGTTTGAAAATAAATGTTTCTTTTATCAACAATAATAATCCTTTCATATTTAATTGGTTCTATTCCAACAAGCATAATTATAAGCAAAGCCGCGAAAGGCATTGATATCCGCGAGCATGGAAGCGGAAATGCTGGCGGTACGAACGTTATGCGGGTTCTCGGCTGGAAGCACGGAATCTTAGTTATTTTACTGGATGCTCTCAAGGGTGTTCTTGCTGTTGTTATTGTTGCAAGACTCCATTATGGCACTATGCCTTTTCAAAACTTAACACCATTCGATGATTTTACTCTGGTTCAAATTATTGCTGGAATTTCTGCCGTCATCGGTCATATTTGGACTGTGTTTGCCGGTTTCAAAGGCGGAAAGGGAATTGCCACTGCTTTAGGGATGCTTTTAATGATTGTTACAGTCGATATGCTCATCGCAATTGGTGTTTTCGTTCTAGTTGTTACATTTTCACGATATATATCTTTAGGATCACTTGCCGGAGCTGTTGCGGTGCCATTAACATTAATTGTACGTGAGAACGTTTTTAAGGTTGATATTCCAAGTTATAATACGCTTCTACCATTTTTAATTTTAGTAGCACTGCTTGTAATTTTCACACATCGAAAGAATGTTATCCGTCTATTAAACGGAAGCGAAAGTAAAATCAGTTTTTCTAAAAAGAAATAAAACTTTTATCTAATGAACATTTCGGTGCTTGGTGCCGGTGGTTGGGGAACAACACTTGCAATAATTCTGCACTATAACGGTCATAAAGTAACCCTCTGGGAATATAAAAAAGACTATGCCAAACTTTTAAATAAGAAAAGAGAAAATGAAATTTATCTCCCCAAAATAAAAATTCCCGAAGAGATAATTATCACTAATGATTTTGAAGAAGCAACTACAAAGCTGAACCTTATTATACTTGCAGTTCCCTCACAATTTCTAAGAGGCGTAATCAAAAAAGCAAAGTATTCAGATATAAAAAACTCAATACTTGTTAGTGTTGCAAAAGGGATTGAAAATAAATCTTTAATGACGATGTCTCAAATGTTAAAAGATGAATTCCCGGAATTGGATGATTCTCAAATTGGTGTTCTTTCAGGCCCAAGTCATGCTGAAGAAGTAAGCAGAAGAATTCCAACTGCCGTTGTAGCCGCATCAAAAAACATGGATACTTCGAGAACAATTCAATCATCTTTTATGACTTCATATTTCAGAGTTTATTCATCAAAAGATATACTAGGCGTTGAATTGGGTGGAGCATTTAAAAACATTATTGCAATAGGAGCGGGAATTATAGACGGCGCAAAATTCGGAGATAACACAAAGGCAGCAATTATGACGCGAGGCATCGCTGAAATTTCCCGGCTTGGCGTTGCATTGGGTGCGGAACCAGAAACTTTTGCCGGTCTTTCTGGAATGGGAGATTTAATTGTAACATGTATGAGCAAGCACAGCCGAAACAGATTTGTCGGCGAACAGATTGGTGCAGGTAAAAAATTAAAAGAAGTTTTGAAATCTATGGAAATGGTTGCTGAGGGTGTTGAAACATCAAGGTCTGCTTCTCAGTTGTCAAAAAAAGTTGATGTGGAAACACCTATCACCAATGAAGTTTATAAAATTTTATTCGAGGATAAAGATCCCGTAAAAGCAACCAACGATTTAATGACACGTGATATGAAGATGGAATAGGAAGCCTACTTTACGTCTCACTAATTCTCCCAACCGAAATTCCAAACCACAATTAATAATCACCAAATAAATTACAATTTCAAATTCAAAAACTAACCTAGTTTCTTTGAGAGGATAATGATTTGCTAAGAAACTGGGTTAGTCAACAGACCATTATTGTAATTACTTTTTGCTTGGTTTATTTTTAGCTATGTTGATAGAAGAAAAAAGTAATCCGCTCAATCAATCAGTTCAATATCTCAAATCAATTGGACCTAAGAGAGCAGAATCATTTCGAAAAATTGGAATAGAAACAATACACGATCTGCTTTTTTATTTTCCCTCCCGGCATCTTGATAGAACAACAACTTTATCTGCCGCCAAAGCTTATGGTTACTTAATGAATGGATATGATGGTGAGCTTACCATCATTGGAAAAGTTGAAGATATAGAGAAAAGAAATTTTAACCGGAAAGAAATTTTAAAAATACAATTTCGTGATGCAACAGGATATTTTGAGTGCGTTTGGTTTCAGGGAGCAAAATATTTTTCAAATATTTTTAATGTTGGAGACATTTTTGCAGTTTCTGGCAAAACATCAATTTCTAAATATGGTAACCTTCAGTTCACGCATCCTGACTTCGACAGAATCACAGAAGATGAGTCTGTTAGCTTTTTAAACACGGGAAAGATCATTCCGTTCTATCGAATACCCAAAGAGTTAAAGGTAACAAACCTGGGAGATTTAAGTATAAGAAGAATTCTTAAATATGCTGTCGATAATTATGTTGAATTACTAACCGAAAATCTCCCGCAGTCCTTAATAGAAACGAATAAACTCCCAAGTATAGTTGATGCTGTTAAGAATTTTCATTTCCCCGAAAGCAAAGAAAATTTAACACTTGCATCAAAACGATTTAAGTTTGAGGAAGCATTTTATCTTGAGGTGCTGGTAGCTTTGCGAAAACAGAATTATAAAAGAAAACTGGAAGGATATACTTTCGGGATAAAAACAAATCTCGTTTCTAATTTTTTAAAAACTTTACCATTCAATCTTACCAAAACACAACTAAGGGCTCTTAGCGAAATTAAAAGGGATTTAATGCAGCCGTCACCAATGAACAGACTATTACAGGGTGATGTTGGCAGCGGCAAGACAATTGTTGCTTTAATAGCAATGCTGATTGCAGTTGATAATGGTTACCAATCCGCACTAATGGTTCCAACGGAAATTCTAGCCGATCAGCATGCAAAAAACATATCTAAGATGATGAAGAAGCTTTATGAAGTTCATAAAGATCGCGAAATAAAAGTCGCGCTTCTTATCGGGGGACAAAAAAAATCCGTTAGAGAACAAAAACTTGAAAGCATTGAATTGCAAGAAGCGGATATAATTATTGGAACACATGCCTTGTTCGAGGAAAAAGTAAACTTTAAGAAATTAGGATTGGTTGTAGTTGATGAGCAACATCGTTTTGGAGTTGCACAAAGAGCAAGATTGCTTGCAAAAGGTAAAACTCCTCATGTTCTTGTTATGAGTGCAACACCAATTCCGCGAACTTTATCTATGACTATCTATGGCGATCTTGATAATTCTATTATTGATGAGATGCCGAAGAATAGAATTCCAATTAAAACATTTCTCCGTGGTGATGGAAAACTTAGCGATATCTACAAATTTATCAGCGATAAGAAAAAAGACGGTTATCAATCCTTTATTGTCTATCCATTGGTGGAAGAATCAGAAAAGCTTGAGCTTAAAGCTGCAGAAACATATTTCAAAATACTAACAGAGGATTTTCTTCCCGATTTGAATATTGGATTAATCCATGGCAGAATGAGCTGGCAGGAGAAAGAGGAAGTAATGTATCTGTTCTTAGAAAAGAAATTCGATGTTCTTGTCTCTACAACAGTTATCGAGGTCGGGATTGATATTCCCGATGCAAATATTATTTTAATTAATGACGCACATCGTTTTGGATTATCGCAGCTTCATCAGTTAAGAGGACGAGTTGGAAGAGGTAAGAAGCAAGCGTACTGTATTTTAGTAACAAAAGATGAATATGCTTTGGCTAACCACAAACTTAATTTGGAAACAGATTATCTCTCTCCTGTTCAGCTTGATAAATATAAATCCGCCGTTCGATTGCAAACTATGGTTAAATATTTAGATGGGTTCAAGGTAGCAGAGATAGACCTAAAGTTAAGAGGACCAGGAGATATTTTTGGGACAAGACAAAGCGGCTTTCCGGAATTGAAGCATGTTGATATAATTCATGACACGGAAATTATTATCAACGCAAAAAAAGCCGCATTCAGTATAATTGAAAACGATCCTCACCTTGAACATAAATCTAACCAGATAATAAAAAATAATTTGCTGCAGCACTATCGGAACAATTTAAAGTATGCAAGTATAGCATAATCTTCTTAAAAAATTATTTCTCACCCCCTTTAAAAATATTTTTGTGCTGTCACAAATAAAAAATTTTTGTTGCATATAAATATTTTTTAAATCAAATTTAGTACAGCAAAAAAATTTTTCTTTATCAGAAAATATTTTTGCGAGTAAAAAGTTTTTTTAGCGCTGATGTTTTAAATTTTTGTTCTAAATATTTATTGAATTCTTTTTCCTAATAGTTATATTTGCAAAAAAAAATTAAAGGAGATTTTTTTATTATATCTTTTTTCGGTGATTCTCGATTGAACGTTGCTCTTACATTCAATGTTAAACCAGAAGGTGGCGCTTTCATAGAAGATCTATCTCCAATCCAATATAATTACGGAACACAGCCTCAAAAATCTGCCGACACATTTGCAGAATGGGACACATGGGAAACCATTACTGCAGTTAAAGATGCAATCGAAACATTTCATACAGTAGAACTTATTGAAGCAGATCATAACGCTTACGAAAAACTTAAAGAATCTAAATGTGATATCGTTTTTAATATTGCTGAAGGATTCAATGGATTAAGCCGCGAAGCACAAATTCCTGCAATACTTGATATGCTAAAAAAACCATACAGCGGTTCGGATCCTTTAACCTTATCAATCTGTTTGGATAAAGCTCGCACAAAAGAAATTTTATCTTACTACAAAATCCCCAATGCTAAATTTATAGTTATAGATGAGCTTGAACAGCTAAAAGCGTTCAGATTAGAATTTCCGCTAATTGTAAAACCTATCGGCGAAGGATCTAGCAAAGGAATCTACTCTTCCTCGTTTGTAAATAATAAAAATGAATTGATGCTCGAGGTGGAAAGAATATTAAATGAATACAATCAGCCGGCCCTAATTGAAGAATTTTTACCCGGGAGAGAATTTACAGCTGCAATCATCGGAAATAATAGCGATGCTGAAGTCCTTCCAATAGTTGAGATAAGCTATGCTGATTTTCCACAGGATTTCATTCCGATTTACTCCTATGAAGCTAAATGGATTTTAGACACTCGAGAAAAACCATTAAATGTTTTTAGCTGTCCAGCTAAACTTGATATGGCTCTTGAAAACAAAATTAAAGCAACGACATTAAGAACTTATCAAGTGCTTCGCTGCAAAGATTGGTCTCGAATTGATTTGCGGCTTGATAAAAATAATATCCCAAATATTATAGAAGTTAATCCACTCCCTGGAATTCTTCCCAATCCGGAAGATAACTCATGTTTTCCTAAAGCAGCACGCACAATTGGTTTGAATTATAGCCAGATGATAAACAAAGTTCTATCCGTTGCAGCAAAAAGATACAACCTGATATGAAAGACAATTCAAAAATATTAATTTGCTACAACTCGCCTGTTAGTGTCTTCTCAATTTACAATGGGAAACCTGCTGAAAAACAATCTGAGATAAATGATCTTTCTGAAAGCGGATTTAGTAAAGAGATAAGCTCAATAAACAAATCATTGCTAGAATATTTTACCGATGTAAAAACTTTTGCTATAGATGGGAATGTAGAGAGAAGCATAGCAAAAATAAATCGCTACTCACCGGATGTTATTTTAAACTTTGTCGAATCGGTTGATGGAATTTCTACTTATGAATATTGTATGGCAGGTCTTTTTGAACTTTTAAAAGTAGAATTTACAGGAAATCAGCCGCTGTGCCTTGGCAACTGTCTAAATAAACAGAGAGCGAAGGACATTTTGCGGGCGAACAATATTAATACACCCCGCGCATTGGTAATAGATAAATCCGGAAGTATCAGCAAAATAAATTTTAATCTTAAATTTCCGGTAATCTTAAAATTACTAACAGAAGATGCAAGCATCGGAATCTCCGAGTATTCAGTTGTAAAAAATTTCAAAGAATTAAAAAATCATGTTAACTTTTTAGTCAGTACATATAAGCAGAACATAATTGCCGAAGAATATGTAGATGGAAGAGAGCTGAACGTAGCGATATTAGGAAATAAAGTATTACCTATTTCCGAAATTGAATTTAAAGGTTTGCCTGAAGGCTTACCTAAGATTGTAACCTACGATGGTAAGTGGATTGCTGACAGCGTGTATTATGAAAACACAAAACCTAAATGTCCAACCGATCTTGATGCTCGAACAAAAAAAAGAATTGTGTCTGTTGCACTTCAGGCATTCAATGCTCTGGGTTGCAGAGATTATGCGCGAATAGATATAAGACTAGATGAAAATGGCATACCATTTGTTATCGAAATTAATCCGAATCCTGATATTTCGAGTGACTCCGGATTCGCGAGAGCAGCAAATGCCGACGGTATGAGTCACTCGGATTTACTTTATACGATTACGAAATTTGCTTTAAGCCGCCGGATAAATGATACGCAAATTAAAGCAAGCTGATGTTCCTATTATTGAAAAGTTTCTCGGAAAAGTTAAAGCTTTTTCCGAAAGTGAAGTTAGTGTTGCGATGGAGTTAGTAAACATTGCGGCTAATAATCCAGAGCAAACCGATTACAATGTTTTTGTTTACGAAAATAGTAAAAAAATATTGGGATATTATTGCGTGGGTAAAAGACCGATAACCGATGCAGTTTATGATCTCTACTGGATTGTAACAAATCCCGAGCATCCTAAAAAAGGAATTGGGAAAAGTCTTCTGACACATGCAGAAGAATTTGTTCTTTCAAAGAATGCAAGGTGGCTGTTAGCAGAAACTTCATCTAAAGATGCTTATGCTGCAGCTAGAAATTTTTATCTAAGAAATCACTATTCGATCATCGCCGAAATAAACGATTTTTATTCCGTCGGCGACAATCTAATGGTGTTTGGTAAATTTTTCAGCAAGTAAAAACAATCACAAAGGAAAGTCATGGAACTGTGGCAGCGAATGATAAGAGACAGCGTTCATACTGTTGATGAGCTCGTAGATAAATTTAAGATCGATAGAAATGCGGCTGAAGCTCTTGACGAATTTTTTCAAGCCCGAATTAATCCATATTACCTTAGCTTAATCAAATATCCAGGCGACCCCATCTGGCTTCAATGTGTTCCTGATAAAGCAGAACTTGAAGACTTTGATGCCGCTGAAGATCCTTTGATGGAAGATGCTATGAGTCCTGTTCCAAATATTACTCATAGATATCCGGATAGAGCTTTATTTCTCGTGACAAGCCAATGCGGCCTTTACTGCCGTTTTTGTACTCGTAAGCGTAAAGTTGGTGATTATGAGAAAATTTCGATGAAGGGTCTTGAAAGTGCATTCAATTATTTGGAACAGCATAAAGAAATACGCGACGTCATTCTTTCTGGAGGCGATCCTTTAATGCTAACAGATACAATGCTTGAAAAAATATTACAACGCTTGCGATGCATGCCTCACATCGAAATAATTCGAATCGGATCTAAAATGCCCTGTGTTCTTCCACATAGAATTACTGATAAATTATGCTCTATACTTAAAAAATATCATCCGCTTTATATTAATACTCACTTCAATCATCCATGGGAAATTACTCCTGAAAGTTCTAAAGCATGTGAAATGCTTGCCAATGCGGGAATTCCCGTTGGTAACCAAATGGTATTAATGAAAGGTGTTAATGATCATCCTGCTACAGTTAAAGAGTTAATGCAAAAACTCCTGCGCATCAGGGTCCGACCATATTACATGTACATGGCTGATGAAACAAAAGGAGCAAATCATTTCCGCACCTCAATTGAAACTGGCTTAAACATTGTTGAAAACCTGCGCGGTCATACAAGCGGATTAGCAATTCCTCACTTTGTAATTGATGCACCCGGCGGCGGCGGAAAGATTCCGATACTTCCAAATTATGTTCTTCATCATGATGAAGATAAAATCATTTTGAGAAATTATCAGAATAAAGTTTACGCTTACGAAAATTATAAGGATAAGAATAATCCAGCTAAGAAAAATGGCGATGCCAAAAAGGTTCCTTCAAATGGGAAAAATGGTAAATCGAAGGAGAAGATTCCTGCAAAGGTAAATATCAAGCTGCCTGTTTTAGAAGAAGTTGAGAACTAATAAGAACGCCCCTTGAATGGGGCGTTTGCAATTTAAACATCTCCTGACTTGAGCAACTTAGTATAACAAGAGTTTTTGTCTTTGAAATCGAATCAAATTAACAGAAAATCTCTAATTGTTTTAGAACCTCCCGAATTTCATCATTAATTGGTGAACGGAGGATGAATTGTTCACCGCTTAAAGTATTTACTA
>Ga0208968_1000110_pt1 | contig 80775 bp, 56 predicted proteins | sample RifOxyA3_FD_184031 | JGI IMG/M metagenome (GOLD analysis project Ga0208968, IMG submission 184031) | Groundwater microbial communities from Rifle, Colorado - Rifle Oxygen_injection A3 (SPAdes) | ecosystem: Environmental > Aquatic > Deep subsurface > Groundwater | place: Rifle, Colorado, United...
AGCATTTATTGAGAATTATCAAAGATTTTTTTACTTCGAAAATGCACACGAAAATTTTTCTTTAACCGGACTTGGTACGGCATTAGAAATGTCCAGCAATGGTTTGGGAAGATTTTCAGCAATCAGCAAATCTGTTCGAGAATTGAAGAACAAAGTGATCAGCAATTGGAGCGAAGAACAAAATAATTTTCCCTTAATTTGCGGCAGTATGAAGTTTACTGCAGAGCATTCGGAAGAAGAATGGGAGGATTTTAAGGATTCCGATTGGTTTGTGCCGGAATTCCTTCTTGTAAAAAAATCGAATTCACATAATCTTTTCTATAACTTCGTTAATCAGACTTCATCAATAAAAAAGCAGACTGACATATTTTCACAACGGTTCGAAAGTATAATCAACCTTCAAAATAAAATTGAAAACAAAGCATCAATCATCTTGACGGCTAAAGGACTTTCACCTAAAGACAAAAAGAAATGGAAAACACTTGTCGCTGAAACATTAGATAAGCTTTCTGACTTTGAGATTTCCAAAATCGTTCTTTCCCGCAGGGTTGATATGGTGTTGTCAGCAGAACCGAGCTGGGATGAAATCAGAAAGTATTTCTCCGATAATTACTCCGGCTGCTCCACTTTTATTTATCATAATAATAATTCAACCTTTTTTGGTGCCAGTCCTGAGAGATTAATTAAATTTCATGATAAAAAAGTTACAATTGATGTCCTTGCAGGCTCTATTTCACGCGGTAAAAATTCAGATGAGGAAAAGCAACTTGAAAGAGAGATGATATCCAGTTCAAAACTAAACCGTGAGCATGATTTGGTTGTTCATCAAATTAAAAAAGCTATTTCTAAATATGTCACGAAAATTTTTACAAATAAAATTCCCATTAAAAAATTACAGAATATTCAACACCTATATACAACCCTGCAATCAGAATTAACTGCTGACACAAGCATGTTTGAAATTATTGAGGCGATATATCCTACAGGTGCAATTTGCGGTGAACCGAGAGATAGAGCTTTGAGCTTACTTAAAAAAAATGAAGATTATAAACGCGGTTTATATTCCGGTATGATTGGTTATTTTAACCTTAACGATGAAGGAGAATTTGTAATTGGCATCCGTTCAGCTTTGCTGCATGAAAATAAATTATTTGCTTATGCCGGTTGCGGCATCGTTGAAGGATCCGACCCCGAAAAAGAATTTGAAGAAACCGAACTAAAGTTAAGAGTCATCTTATCCTTTTTTAATGAAAAAAATAAAAGTAAATAGAAATATATTGTGGGCTGAAACTTTGGTCGCAGAATTTGTGAATGCAGGTGTTAAGTATGCATGCATATCGCCGGGTTCCAGAAGCACACCACTAACTTATGCTTTCGCTACAAATAAAAAGATAAAATCATTTGCCATAATTGATGAACGCAGCGGCGGATTTTTTGCGCTCGGCTTAGCAAAAGCTATAATTTATCCAGTTGTGCTAGTGTGTACTTCTGGTACGGCAGCGGCGGAATTTTACCCTGCAATAATTGAAGCATATCAAAATAAAATTCCATTAATTGTTTGCACTGCTGACCGTCCGCCGGAATTACAGAATGTCGGGGCTAATCAAACAATTAATCAAAACAACATTTACAAAAATCATATTCGCTGGTTTGCAGATGCAGGTTTACCGCAAGTAAATAAAAAAAGATTGAATGACATCAAGAATATTGCCCGAAGAGCTGTAGTCGAATGTTCCATCAAAAATGTCGGACCGGTTCATATCAATTTCCCTTTTAAAGAACCATTTGAGCCAAATTCATTTACCGATGAGATAACTCAAGTTGAATTAAAAATCATTCGAAGCATTTCTAAAATTTCATTGAATCATGATGTGGGCGAAAATCCAATTAGCAAGAAAACTCTTCAACTTATTTCAAAAAAAATAAAAGACAATCCCAAAGGAATTATTCTTATTGGATTGGATAGTTATGCCGAAGGATTTTTTAAAGAATGCATTAAACTCTCAGAACAAACCGGCTATCCCATTTTTGCTGATGCAGCTTCAAATATGAGATTCTCTGCACACACGAATCAAAACGTTTTAACAAGCTACGATTCATATTTACGGTCGGAGAAATTTATAAAATATCACAAACCCGAATTCATGATTCAGTTCGGGAGAAATTTTTCATCGAAAGCTCTGTCTAACTTTATTGCCGATTGTTCAAGCAAAAAATTATTGGTAAACAAATTCGGCGATTGGAATAATCCTAAGGATAAATCATCATCGGTTGCAGTTTGCGATCCTGAAACATTCTGCAGAGAATTATCATCATTGATTACACATAATGCACAGCAAAAAAATAATAAGGAATGGCTAAACGGATTTCTTGAAATAGAAAAAGCAGCATCTAAAATTAAAAGAGAAATAATAGAGACAGCTTCTTTCCCAAATGAAATCAGAATTGTGAGCGAGCTTATAAAAGCAATTCCGGACGGCTCTAACCTGATGGTATCGAACAGTTTGCCAATTAGGGATTTAGATTTATCGGTTCCATTGATGAAAAAGAGAATTACTATCTTTCATAATCGCGGTGCGAGCGGAATTGATGGTATCACTTCAACGGCTTTGGGTATTGCTCAATCATCAAAAAGAAAAACTTATTTGCTAACCGGTGACCTTGCTTTTTATTACGATCTCAATAGTCTTCTCACAGCAAAAAAATATTCCATTCCACTTACGATCATTTTAATCAACAATAATGGTGGAAGAATATTTGAGGTGCTGCCAATATCAAACTACAAAAAGATATTTGAAAAATACTTTGTAACACCACATGACTTAGAATTTAAGGTCTTCATTCAAGCATATGGAGGGAATTATAAGCTTGTGAAAAACTGGCAGAATTTCAGACGGTTACTCAAGCAAGCTGCAAATAATAATTCCTTTTCCGTTCTGGAATTAAAAACTAATGCGGTTGAATCTCTTTCTCTCCGCCGAAAATATTTTGAAAAGGTCATTTCAACTTATAATCACAAATCGAAAAAACTGTTTTGATAATTCAAACATCGAACGTTAGGATAAATGTTGAGTACTTCCCTTCTTCAGAAAAAGAATCCACATTTGTTTTTCTATTGCATGGTTTCACTGGCTCGACAAATGATTGGAAGGAAATAATTCCCCTTCTCAGTAATAATTTTTCTTATGTCGCTATAGATTTGATTGGACACGGAAAAAGCGATGCTCCAAACGAATTAGAACATTATAAAACGCCTTCAATGATTGCCCAACTCGATGACATTTTCAGACATTTTACAAAAGAGCGATTCATTCTCATGGGCTATTCTATGGGCGGAAGAGCAGCTTTATCGTATGCCGCACAATATCCCGATAAATTATCGGGATTGATTTTAGAAAGTACAAGTGCGGGGATTGTTGACGAGAAGCTAAGGAATGAGAGAATACTTCATGATGAGCAGGTCATCGAAATAATAGAAAAAAAATCGCTTGAAGAGTTTTTTAAGTTTTGGATGAGTCAAGATTTATTCTCAACTCTTAAATCAATTCCAGAAGAAAAATTGTCGAAAGCTAAAGCAGCAAAGCTCCGAAATAATAAAATTGGTCTGATAAATTCTCTTGGAGGGTTTGGAACGGGTGTAATGCTACCGTTGCACGATAAGTTGGATTATATTAAGTGTAAAACTTTACTTATAACCGGGGAAATGGATTCCAAATTTTCAAATATCAACCGAGAACTGAGGGAAAAAATAATTAACTCCCGTCATGAAATTGTCAAAGATTCCGGGCATATAGTTCATTTTGAGAAGCCGGAAGAATTTGTAAAAGTGGTTAACGGGCATTTAACGGGGGTAAAGATGGTATCTTTTGACTAAAAAATATCCCGAAGAAATTATTTTTTCATGAGGTAATCACTCAATCTTTTCAATAATTTTTGATGACGGTGTTCCGATATTTTACCAATTGTTCCGGCAATCGTATCTGCTGAAATAACTGCGAGGAAACTTAACCGAATTATTGATTCCTTAATTATTCCGCTCCGCTGAAAGTCATTGTCTTTCGGGCGATCAATTCGTCAAAATCGGAAATCATTTGTTTAATCTGGGAGCTGATTCCGCAAACCAGATAATCATTATATGGTGATGGAAGTTGACGAAGAAGTAAAACTGGTCTTAATTTTGTTTTTCCATCTGCTTGAGGCAGAGCTGCAATGACAACATCACCTTCTTTCATTTTTATTTTCCGGATTTGGCTCTTTAACTAATGAAAGTGAATATTCCGGTTCATCCGTAGAATATGCTTTATTCAGTTGAGATAAAGATGAAGCATTCCACTCTTCCCTTTCATCCGCATTAATTTCAGATTTTAATATTGTCACTAATAATTTGTCATCCGGCTGCAAGGTAAAGGGAGTATCAAGTATGATTGCATTGCCATCAAAGTGTGCGGGCAGGGTTACTAATGGTTTCATAATTTTTATTCTAAAACTTTTGCTTAAAAATAATAATAAAATGAGTGAAATTAATTTATTAACATGCAAAATCCTTCCTCTCGGCAGAACATGTTGTTATAAAAAATGCCGGGCATGTTGTGCATATTGAGAAGCAGGAGGAGTTTGTGAGAGTTGCTAATGGATTTTAGGAAGATAAATAGCTCAATAGTCATTCATCTTCTCAACAAATCCTCAGCCCAGGTTTTAAATCTATCAAGATGCTTCCATAGTAAATCAATATCCTTAGCTTCATATACTTCACCGCTATAAGAAACAGAATTCTTGTGAGCTATCATTTTTTCGAGGTTTTGAAATGCTTTTTTATTTTCATCTGAAGATGCTAATATTTCTTTAAGCAATGATACAGCTTGAATGTGATCTTCACCTTGACTCTTAACACCAGCATACTTTATACAAATAGCGTCAGAATAAGCGATAGCAGAATGGATAATTAACACACCTGAAGCATTCCAGTATTCGTATTCTTTAGCAACTTCTGCACCGTCATAAAAACTTTTCGCAACTGTTTGATAATCTTTCGACTTGACCCTATCTACTTGTTTTTTTGTTGCTTTTCTAACCATGTATCATCTGTATAATAGTTTTGCCGAATAAAAGTCTACCTTCTTTAATAATATTTGTCACTGGTGATTTTTTGGCATTGGCTTTTTTAACAAAATCCCTTTCAGATATATAGAAAGGTGCCAAAGAGACGCCGTACTTCTTCTTAAGTGAAAAACTTAAATCAGTAATTACCTTTTCGAGTTCGATTTTCGCTGCTGCATTTTTAAAAACAATACAAATATCTAAATCACTATCAACTTTTTCTTCACCTCTTGCAGTGCTTCCAAATAAAATTACACTCACAGAGTGTTTTCTTAATCCTAGTTTTATGTTTTTCAAAAGAGAGGAAATGAATAATTTTTCTAAATTAAGATTAGGAATTACAATTTTATTCACCAGAAAATGCTCTCGATTTAAAAAAAAGAAATGCCCTCTTCCACCTCGCTGACGGGACACAATGTTTAAGTTTTCGAGAGTGGAAAGTGCTTCAAGACAAGAGGGAGCGCTCATTCCCGATTGCTTTGCAATTTCTCTACCTGATAAGCCTATCTTGACTTCATTAAGTACCCGTAGCACTGCAATATTTGACCAGGTTGAAAATAAAATATCCAGAACTCTATGAATTACCATTTTTCTTAACTCCTGCTTTGTAAGGTTTTCCTAACATATGTTAGCTTTTCCTTACAAAAATAGACTAATGATGTTGTTAATTCCAAAACACCTCTTTAATAAATTCTAAGCTCGTAAAATCATTCCCTCAGCAAAACATGTAATTGTAAAAAACGCTGGACATAATGTGCATCTGGAGAAAGCGGAGGAGTTTGTGGAAGTGGTTAAGGAGTTTATAGAGCTGGATTGAGTTTTATTTCAATGCAAACACTTCGTTGAAATTTTTACATCTCCTGCCTTATAATCTTCACGGGCTTCTCTGATGGAATTCACATAATCCTTACTGGAAAGAGCCTTCAAATCCTCAAGGAAATCCTCCATCGTTTCATGAACTATGCTGCTTATTAAATTTTTTAGCTTATCTATGGTTAGATAGGAGATTTTATTCTTCATCTTTTCCTCAATAATAAAATAAATGATTAAAAGCTTGATAAATTTAACATGTCATGCCTACGGCATTCTGTGTTTTCTCTCTCTTTTTTTCTACAAATATTTCATCCCGATGGGATTACGCATCGCAAATCCCGATAGGGATGACATATTTATAGTTACAATTACAAAGAATGAATTGAATCCCTTTAGGGATGAAATAAGATTCTTATTCTTACCCGCATTATTTATTCTTCGAGTGAAAAATTTGGTTTTACGAATTAAAAAAACGCTTGCTTCTCTTACCACGATATCTCTGAAATATCTGCTCAACTCGTTTGGAGTGCGAAGATCAACTTTTTTACCAATTATTTCGGAGAGTTCACGTTCCATCCTTGCAACATCAAGTAAGCCGTAGTTTGCATTTTCATTAAACTCTACCAGTAAATCAACATCACTTACCTCGTGGTGTGTATTTGTCAAGTATGACCCGAACAAAGAAAGCTTTTTTATTTTGTTGGCTTTACAGTAATCTTCTATTTCTTTAGAATATTTATTGAGTATGTCCATTATAAAAAGCTTATTTATTACGGCTTTAATTTAATCATTCCCCTAATAAATTCTGAGCTTGTAAAATCTTTCCCCTCCGCAAATCATGTGGTTGTAAAAAATGCCGGGCATAATGTGCATCTTGAGGAACCGGAAGAGTTTGTTGAGGTGGTTAATAATTTCATTCCTTTTACGGTACGGTCGTGATAGACGAGTGAAGCCGCTTTCAGTAAAAGAATTAAAGAGGTAACAGAAGCCTATTTGATTGAGAATACAAATCATTATAATAACTTAATAATCCACCGCTAGCTTTCTCAATTGTCATATTTGGTTGATTAAAAACTAAATTCAATGTTTTATCGCCACCAAAATCCTTTTCTATCATTCGCCTACCAATTATATCAATTCCATGAAGATCTAATAACTTCAATGCAATATGTTCTAAACAAACAATCCTTCCTGTTAAGGTAGAATTAATCTCACTATTACTTCCTTGCTTAGCTAATTGAATAATAGAATTCTTATCGCCTGTTAATATTAGAAAATCTGTATTAGGAGGATTTAAGGAAAAAAGTACTCTCTCGCCAGAATCAATTTTATCAATACTAGTTAAAGATCGATATCGTTTATCGTCAATAAACTCGTCAAGAATTATCTTGTAATTTTTAAGGATGGTAACAATTTCATTTAATGTGTGTTCTGAATACTTATTCCGAAGATTTTTATTATTTAAGATATACGGTTTAGCTGTGGGTAGAATAAATATCGAAGAGGTATCGTTACTAAATAAATTTTTAAGATTCTCTAAAAAACCTAACGAGCCAATTTTTAATAATATGTCATTGTCAAGAAAGAGAAGCAACACCTTCCCCCGAAAGTGAAATAATTCTTATAAAGAAATCGGTATTCTCCTTAGTAGTGTTATTAAAATTTAAATTCTTTCTTATTTTATCATGTATTTTACTAACTGCATCAGCCTTTGGATTAAGGTTTTTTAATGTTTGCTCTGCTAAAGCCCATTTCTTGGTTACATAAGCAAAGTTTAACGTGATCACTCCAGGATCAATGTTCATTTTTTTTGCTATCACACTTACTACATTAAAAAGTTTAAAAGAATTATCAATGCTTCCACTAATGGAAATTTTGGGTGATCGACTCCCAGTCAATAATTCTAATGCAAATTCATTCGCTTCTTTTTCTTCTTTATCTTGCTCATATTCTATATCAGCATCATAAATAATGTTATCTGGTTTAGTTAAATGTCCCTTAATGAAATGTCCAAGCTCGTGAGCAATGATAAATAACAACCAAGCGTCGTGTTTTCGATTTTTTGATACGATTATAATGGGGCGATTAGTGAGATTAATGATCATACCATCCATTTTTTTCACATCTTTTGGGAACTCCGAAATATGTAAAACTGGAATTCCAATATCCCAAAGATAATCCAACAGTGTATCAAGGTTTAATTTTTGCGAATTCTCAACTATCTGGTCACGAATTTCTAAGGCATTTTTGGGGAGTGATTTAAATTGAATAGGATAAACTTCTTCAATTAATTCTGATATTCTGATCGCTAAAGACTTCGGCCATATTAAATTATCAGAAATGCTAATGTTCTTTGCAGTTTTAAATTTTATCAGGGCATTTCCTTTAAGACTAATAGTATCCGGATTGGTTAAAAAACTTGCTAAATCAATTCCAAGGTTTTTTGAAATTATATCGATAGTTTGAAGATAACCGGCCTTTGTTTTCGCTATCTCATCATCCCACCAATCGGGTAATAAGATATCCTTGATAAAATTTTTATCTATACCAAACTTTTTTAATGTATAGTATATTGAGTTTATATTGAAATCTACTTTCATATTCTCCTATTGCAGAAATAATAATGAATTGTTGGTATTTAAATATATGTATTGTATCAAATATATTGAACTTGCATTCCATATCAGCAGCTTTTATTTTTATAATAACAATTATTTAAAGCTTATGCAAGACGCCGACATCAGAAAACTACTTCATCCATATCTTGAAAGAAAGAACAGAAAATATAAGGATACTATCATTGTCGATGAATTAGATTTATGTTCCGGACTCTCAAGAATTGATATTGCAGTTATAAATGGAATCATTCACGGCTACGAAATTAAAAGTGAAGAAGACACTCTCAACAGGCTTCCTAATCAGATCAGTTACTATAACAAATCTCTTGAAAAAATTACTATTGCGACAAACAAATCACATATTAAAAAAATCGACAAATTTGTTCCTGAATGGTGGGGTTTGATTCTTATTACTGATAAGGATAAACAAAAAAGAATTATTGAGTTGCGACAAGCTAGGACTAATCCATTACTTAATAACCTAAGCTTACTTCAAATTCTCTGGAAAAATGAATTAATTTCTGTTTCTAATAAATATAATATTAAAATAAGTTGCCAATCAAATAAAAGAAAGCTTCGTGAATCAATCGCAAATTGCCTTGATACTTCAATTCTTTCTCAGGAAGTCCGCACAGCATTAAAATCTCGCCAAAACTGGCGAAGTTGATTGACAACTACTGTAATATGATGATTTGTTCCAACGGCTCTCCAGTCAAGTAATCTGCCTTTTAATTTTCTCTCTGTTCCACATCTATATATGAATTCATCACCATAACAATGGTCTCTTCCAAAATATTCTGAACTGTTTATCAGTGCTGTTGCTATTTCAAAAAATTGTTCAAATCCGTGTTGTCTTGTACCTCTTCCCCTATAAATATAATACTCGTCTGAGTTTGTATATCTGATGCTTGCACTTGCGTTTGGTATTCCCTCTACTTCAGACATTAAAGGATGTGAAATTCCATAATCAGAATATGATGGAAAACGTTCAATATCACTACTCTCAAATAGCTGCTTCCAGGCTGACCAGTGTTTTCTAGGAATCAAATGGATTTGATTCGCAGTTAATTTTGTTAAGTTTATTGGAAAGTTACTTCCTGTTAAAACCAAGCTTCGCCAGCTTGACGAATAAGAAAGATTTTTAATTATCTCTTTTTGCCAATTAAGAATTTCATCTGGTGATAAAATCTCTAATGATTGCAAATCTATTAATAAATCTATCTGGTTGAAACCCAAATCAATTCTTGGCATCATTCTTTCTATTTCATCGTTAATGCTTATTTCACGGCTACTAAAAATTCTTAAACACAAACCACGACTGTCTTTTTCAACAATATTTTTTATTTGAACAATATAATCCGGATTAGAAATATTGCTCACAACCGGAATAACGTTGTATTTATATTTTCGGATTTCGTTAAAAATGTACTCCATATATCTTTTCCTGTGAATCATTATATCATTATCCTGAATCATATAGCCATCTATGTAAATTAACCTTTCTCTATCCCAACGCTGAATATAGCCAATTGAAGAATGAATATGTTCTTCTAACTTTTTTTGAGGATTAGGTACTAAGTCTGTAATAGGTACAATTTCATCTTTAAATTCTTCTGGTAATTTACTTAAAGCTATAAATTCACCAGCTTTGCATTTTATTACTGGGACATATTTATCTCTTGATATCATTTTTCACTCCCTTCCCATCACCAAATCACGATAGATGCTGATGTAGTGTGCTTTACTCCGGTAAGTTTTAAGCATAGCTTTTATTTGAGAACTGTACTTTTCAAAGTCGTGCTTAAGTGTGCGTAGAATTTTGTTGCAGTCTTCCGGGGATCGTGGCAATGATATTTTTGTTCCTTTTATCTCGAGTTTGTCGTACAGGAATTTAAATAACAGTATCTGACTGTTGTTATCAAAGATGACTGTTGTTTCTTTATTGGCATCTTTAAACTTCACACGGTACGAAGCAAATAAATTTGAGTCACCCCCTGATACGTCTTTCGGAAATTTAGGTTCGAGATTTGGAATGGTGAACTCTCTGTCAGGTACACCTTTCATCAGACTTTTATATTTATTTATGTCTTCAAATCTGTCGGCAACTAATCTGAGTGAGGTTTCATAATCAATTGATTGTTTTGTTTTTATATTAATTACTGAAGCGGCTTTTTCATTCCTTCTTCGTCTTAAATCAACTACACCGTTATAAAATTCTTTCAAATCTTTTTCTGCAAGACCTAATTTGTTGAAGATTATCAAATCCAACCTGTTTCTGTCTTCCTTTTTTATTTCTTCATAGATTACTTCTTGTTTTCGGTGCTTAATGGATTTAAAAATTTCTTTTAATTCCCTTTTATATTCATTCAATAACTCAGGATTAATAATTAAAGTTTTTTGTACTACGTTCACATCAATATCTGTTAAACCTTCACCCATTTGGCGGGCAAAAAGTTCTAAAAAGTATCTGAATAAAGTACTGTTGAGAATTAAAAATATCTCATCCTCAAATTTTTTGTAATCATCATTTACTTTTATATTGTAATTAACCTTATCTATAAAAACTTGTGTTTTTCTATTATCTATTAAACCATACTTTTCGTGAATTTTAGAAGGGAAAATAAAATCACCGACAAATAGTTCATCACCAAGATTGAACCAAGCTTGAGTACCATCAGGTTTTTTCCTGGAAGCGCAGGTTGCTCGCTCATTGAATTTATGCGGAGATTTTTCAGCGTCTTCAATATACTTTAAGAGCTTCACATTATATTTTCTAAGCATAGGTTTTTGTTCATTACAAATCAAAACTTGATATTTTAATTTCTTCAAATCCACATCAAGATTAGAAGCTTCCCTTTGTGTTTTAAATACGGGTTTAAAGTAAATTCTTTCGAGCAGGTAATGCTGGTTATTCATTTCAGATAAGTACCAGCCGTGTTTTTCCCAGTCTATTTTTGAGTTCTCAATCCTGTGACCAAAGTGTACTCTGTATTCATCAGGTTTAAGTGTCTTAACTTTTTCCGTCTCATCTTTTACATAGAAGAATTCATTTGCACCGGTTTTAATTCCATACTTAACTTCACAGACCTTGCGTAAAGGAATCAACTTATCCCCGGTGGTTTCAATTATTTTATTATAAATATCCGGTGAGCGCAGATATTTAGCACCCCAATTTCCATTTTCATATTTACTTTCAGTAGTGCTTTCAGCTTCCAGTTCCTTCTGGGTTCTTATTGTTATCATCAAATCATCATCTTTTGCAAGTTTATTTGTTCTTTCAATACGATTAACAAACTGCTGTAATTTATCAATGCGTTCGGGATCATTACTGTTGCTTATCAGTTCATCATATTCCTTAAATATCCTTACAAACTTTACTTTATTTCCTTCCCTTGATTTCCTGTCGCTGCATTTTTCAATTATGAGTATTACAGTATTGATTGATGCTGTTTCAAAGCTTCTTACTTTTTGATTGTCAATTATTGCAATAATCTTAAAGTGATCTAAAAGAAATTTTTGAAATCCGCCGCCAAAAGAAACATCGAGCCAACTGCTTGAAATAACATAACCAAGCCGTCCACCTTCTTTTAAGAAAGCCGCTGTGTGCATCAAGTAATAAACGTACAAATCACTCTGCTGATTTATTTTCTTAAGTCCGTACTCATTCTTTACAAGATTTATCCATCTTGTTTTATTCTCTATCAGTTCTTGTCTGATGTAAGGAGGATTTCCAACTTCTGAATCGAATACCGGCATTTTAATACTTTTAATTTTTCCACCGACATCTTTGACATTAAATAGGTGAGAAGTATTAAGAAAAATCAATTTGGGTGCAGAAGTACTTTTTATTTCAGAAAAATCATGTCTTAGGATAACTGGATAATTTTCAGTTGCTTTAATATCCAAGAGCGATAAATTCATAGTTGCAAGAAATGCTGGGAATGGCGCTATTTCTATTCCCCATAATCTTTCCAGAATCTCTTCATGTTTAAGTTCCGGATGAAAATATTTAATGAACTTATAACCTCTTACCAAAAATGTTCCTGCACCACAGCCGGTATCCATAAGAAGCTGAGTATTTTTGTTAATGCAAAATGCATTCACAATATCAACCTCATTCACATTTGTGAAATGCTGTCCTCTGTCATGCTGTTCCTGGTTATCTATAAGTGTATTATAGATTGAACCCATAATATCAACGTTCAAATCCTTAAAATTGAGTTCACTTATCTGGTTAACATTATATTTCAAGGCAGGGATATATTTATCAGTATATTCAAATTCATCGAGAATATCACCCTGGAATATCAATTCAAAATCATAAGTTAGCACATCATCAAAGCGGTTTCTAAGAACTTGATTGAGTCTATTTTTATCCTCAGGTATTTCAAGAGGTTTCAGTTTTAAAGAAGGTACTTCTCTTTGAAGATATGAATAGAAAATGAATTTGAGATACAGAAGATAGTTGGCAAGCTGACATATTTTGTAAACTTCTTCACCATCAAACTTCAACGTAATGTTAAAAATATCTTGATCTTTCAGATATGTTCTTAACCTTTTCTTGAAATCATTATCCGAATCAATTCTTTCATACATCAATTCGGACATATCAGCAGATCCTTCAAGTATGTAAGCTGAAAGCTTTTTGATAAAAAACTTATCAATAGAATCCCACTGAACTTCTTTAACACCATGAACAATATCGCTTAAATCTTTTAGAAAGCTTTTTAGAGGCTGAGTTATCTGTTTATAGTAAGTAGTTGTGGTAAACTCATCATTCTTTCTGATTGTAGAAAGATCGTAAATCTTTAGTTTTCTTTCGTTGAGTGTAGTATTTTCTTTGAAGGTTCTGTAAATAACAATTTGTCGAGGTGTTCCAGTAACAAAATATTCAAGCCCTCTGTTGAATGCTTTCATAGAAGCTTCAAAGACAAGCCTTTCATCAGTAGCATCCCAATTAGTATCTTTTAGTTCGAACAATACTTTTTTGGTAATATCTTTTTCGGAGTAAAGGAGTCCATCGGAAAAACGCGCGCCTTCAACACCAATGTTTTGTTCTTGAAGAATATGTGAGAACGAAATTTCCTTTTCTTCTTTGAGAAGCTCATTTACTTTGTTCCAGAGAATTCCCTGGAAGGTTCGTTCATTTGCGGTAATTTCAGTCAATTTTAATAATTCATCAGTAGATATTAACAGTTATTATTTTTCACAAACTTAAAGATTTGCATTAACTAACACAATTAACCTCATTCCTATCTTTTGAACCAAAGGCTCATCGGCCTCTGGCTGACCCATCTTTACGACATGAAAATGTTTCGCTTTTTTTCAATATTTTTACCTACACTTATTAAGGAATTATGAAAAGCTTCAACTGGAAAAAAACTAAGAAGTATCAAGATATCATTTACGAAAAGCTGGATGGCATTGCAAAGATCACCATCAATCGTCCTGAGGTTCGGAACGCATTCCGTCCCGAAACTATTATCGAAATGTACGATGCTTTCAGTAATGCTCGTGAGGATCAAAAAATCGGAGTGGTTTTATTAACAGGTTATGGTCCAACAAAAGACGGCAAGTATGCTTTCTGTTCCGGCGGCGACCAAAGAATTCGCGGAGATAAAGGATATGTTGACAAAACCGGTGTACCGAGATTAAATGTTCTCGATCTTCAAAAGCTTATTCGCAGTATTCCCAAACCGGTTATTGCTTTAGTTGCCGGATATGCAATTGGCGGCGGACACGTTCTTCATGTCGTCTGCGATCTTACTATCGCAGCTGATAATGCAATCTTTGGTCAAACCGGTCCTAAAGTTGGGAGTTTTGACGGCGGTTTTGGTTCAAGCTATTTAGCAAGATTAGTCGGACAAAAAAAAGCCCGTGAGATTTGGTATCTGTGCAATCAATACAACGCACAAGAAGCATTGCAAATGGGTTTAGTCAATAAAGTTGTTGCAGTTGATAAGTTAGAACAAGAAGGTGTTGCCTGGGCAAAACAAATCCTTGAGCATAGCCCGATGGCAATTAGAGTTTTGAAATCTGCATTTAATGCGGAGCTTGATGGACAGCAAGGGATTCAAGAATTGGCAGGTAACGCAACTTTGCTTTACTACATGAGTGAAGAAGCACAAGAGGGCAAGAAAGCGTATTTGGAAAAGAGGAAACCGAATTTTAAGAAGTTTCCTAAGTTACCATAAAAGTCCCCTCCATCTCCCCCACCTGTGGCAAAATTGCTACCAAGTGGCAGGCCAAAGGGGGAGAGTGGGCGTAATCATTATGAGTACCAATTTATTGGAACGAAGTAATCTCCTGGATTGGGAGATTGCTTCGCCATAGGAGTCCTTTGGACATCCCGATTTCATCGCATAGGCGTCAACTTAACGACAAGAAAAAATATTGTGAAGTAAAGATATTATTGTTAAATCATTAAAAATTGAAGAAAACATATAAAATGACAGAATTAAAAAAGTAAAGTCGTTATTGAAAATCACAAAGTGATCACTATGTGATAAGTCTCTCCCTTCTCAAGGGAGAGATTAGAGAGGGTTCTGGGATATCTGTTAAATTAGCAAACTCATCCCAACCCTTCTGGCTTGCCATGGCTTTGCCATCTTGCCAAGAGAAGGGCTTATTGGTAAATATACTTTGATTTATCATTCTGACATAACATTATTATATAAAGGCTTATGCTAATATTTTATAAAATTAAGTTGACGCTAATGCGATTTCATCGGGATTCGCAATGACAAGAAGTAAATAAAATTATGATAGACAAAACAAAAATAGATTCATGGATCATCGCAAGCCGCCCGCGAACACTGCTTGCAGCATTTGTTCCGGTAATGGTTGGTTCTGCAGTAGCATTTAACGAGGGAAAGTTAAAAATAATTTTATCTCTTAGCGCGCTTCTTTGTTCTCTATTAATTCAGGTTGGAACAAACTTCACTAATGATCTTTATGATTTTCTTAAAGGGTCTGATACTACCAAGCGAAAAGGTCCAAGAAGAGTTCTTGCGTCAGGATTAATTTCTGTGGGTGAAACGAAAACTGCAATCGTGCTGACTTTTCTTACGGCATTCTTGATCGGGTTGTTTTTAGTCTATCATGGCGGATTTGTTATACTGGTCATCGGAATCCTATCCATTCTTGCCGGCTTAGCTTACACCGCAGGCCCTTATCCGCTCGCTTATAATGCGTTGGGAGATATTTTTGTTTTCATGTTTTTTGGAATTATCGGAACTGTTGGCACTTATTATCTTCACACGAATGATCTATCTATAGTTTCTTTCATTTCATCAATTCCAGTTGGTGCGCTCGTAACAAATATTTTAGTTGTAAACAACTATCGAGATATTGAAGAAGATAAAACTGCTGGGAAAAAAACTTTAGCAGTTAAGCTGGGGAAAAATTTTACGCTCTATCAGTTTACCTTTTTAATAGTCTTATCGTTTTTAGTTCCATTACTTCTCTTTGCTTTTTTTAATGCAAGCATTTGGATATTTCTTCCCTATCTTACTTTGCCAATCGCGTATAAAGTCATCTCAATGATTTACACTTTAAATGGCACACAATTAAATTCAACACTCGAATTGACAGCAAGACTATCCGCTATTTATGGATTACTGTTCTCAGCCGGTATTATTTTATGAAGATTGTTCGTTCATCCTGCTCAGCTTATATTCTAAAATTTAAGCTGCCATTCTCAACTTCTAAAGGAAAAATTTCGGAGCGAAAAGGATTTCTTATCAAGCTTGATAGCGCAAATGGAAAATGCGGTTATGGCGACTGCTGTCCTCTCCCGGATTTTGGTTCTGAATCTTATAAACAGGCAGAAGCTAAGATTAAAGATTTAGAATTAAAAATTAGAATAGATACGAATGATTTTGAGCAAAGCATTCTGAAAACTTTAGAACCTTTAAGCGATTTTCCCTCTCTCCGTCATGGTTTTGAGCAAGCACTGTTGAATTTAATTTCCCGCGATCAAAACATTTCGCTGAATGAAATTCTCAATTCATCCTCAAAAAAAACTTTAAATGTTAATGCAGCGATAGGTTTATTATCTTCCGAGGATTCAGCTTCAAGAGCAAAAGAATTAGTAAGTAAAGGATATAAAACTATAAAGCTAAAAATCGGAAGAGGAAATTTTGAAGAGGATTACGCTTGCATAAAAGCCGTGAGAGAAAACATTGGCAAAAAAATTAATCTGCGACTTGATGCAAATGGCAAATGGAATCTTCCGAATGCTATTTCTTCTCTTAGTCAGTTGGAAAAATTTGGAATTGAATATGTAGAACAGCCCGTAAACAACATAAATGATTTTTTACTGCTTTCAAAGCGTACCTCAATTCCACTTGCAGCAGATGAGTCCATCCGAACTTTGAAAGATGCTTATGATTTTATTACACAAAAAGCAATTTCAATTATAATTTTAAAACCAATGATGCTCGGCGGAATCATTCCAATCCTTAAGATCATAGAATATGCTCAGGAGAATGGCGTTATGGTTGTCATTACAACCTCACTCGATTCAGTAATCGGAAGGTCTTTCGCCGTTTTAGCAGCATCGTTTGTTGAAAATGAATTTGCTCACGGATTAGGAACTGCTGAGATATTCGAAAAAGATTTATTTGCTGATCCTTATCCCATTAAAAATGGTCAAATCAATTTAGTAAGCTAAATAAACCACTTAATTACGTATGAAATCAGTTCAAAATTTTTTAGAAAAGCTAAATCCCAAGCTCAGAATATTTGACAACAAAACTATCATCATTTCTGAGTACGAAAGATTTACTTATAAGGCATTAAATGAAAAAGTTAATACTGTATCAAAATATCTGAATACCTTTGGAATTATTGCCGGTGATAGAGTAGGTATCGCAAGCGATAACTCTATTAACTATGTAATTTCAATTTTTGCTTTGTGGATGATGGATGCAGTTCCTGTTCCTATAAACATAAAATTATCCGCATCTGAAATTAAAACGAAGCTTATGCATTTAGGATGCAAGATTGTTCTTGTTGATTATGCGAATAGAAAAAAGATACCTTCGAAAGGGATAGACAGACTCAACATCAATTTACTTGACTTAAATTTAGGTGGCGCATCATTCGATTATAAGTTCAATCCAAATAAAACAGCGCTCATATTGTTCACTTCCGGTTCATCGGGAAAACCCAAAGCGGTTGAGCTATCATTTTCAAGTTTAATCAACAGCGCTAAAATTGGAAATGAGTTTCTTAATCAAACTCGTGATGATCGCTGGCTTGCCAGTCTTCCATTTTATCACATCGGCGGGTTCTCCATATTTTTTCGAGCATTAATGTTTGGCACAGTATTAATTATTCCTCCTGATTTAAAAATCGAATCCTTAATTGAAGAAATTCAATCACATAGACCTACATTAACCTCACTCGTTTCAACCCAGATGAAGCAATTGATTGATAATAAAATTAAACCGAACGATGAATTAAGACATGTCCTGCTGGGGGGAGGATTTATTAGTTCAAATCTTATGAGAGAAGCATTACAATTAGGTTGGAAAGTATGCAAGGTTTATGGTTCAACTGAAACTTCTTCATTTGTAACTGTTCTAAGTACGGATGAATTTACCCTTAAACCAGAATCGGTTGGAAAACCAATTCATCCAAATGAAGTCTTCATTTTTAATGAGGAAGGAAACGAATTACCCGTAAATACTGAAGGTGAAGTCGCTGTTAAAAGTCCGGCTTTAATGAAAGGATATTTACTTGATGATGAAACTACAAAACAAAAATTGAGAAACGGTTTATACTTTACTGGGGACATAGGTTACAAAGATGAAGATGAATATTTATACGTTGTCAACCGAAGGAGTGATTTGATTGTTAGCGGAGGAGAAAATGTAAATCCAGCAGAAGTTGAAGAAGCAATTATGAAATTTCCTAAAGTTAAAGAAGTCTGCGCATTTGGAATTGATGATGTGACATGGGGACAAAAAATTGCAGCTGCAATTGTTCCAAAACAAAATCAACAATTTAAAATTGATGAGCTGAAAGATTTCATGAAAGATAAAATAGCATCATTCAAAATTCCAAAAGAAATTTATTTTGTTGATGAATTACCAAGAACTGAGCTTGGGAAGGTAAGAAAAGAATTTATTACAAAATTGAACTCTTGATTTTCTACTAAACAATAACTTCTTAAGAGTCAATTTTCCTTAGTGCCTTGGTGGCGATTTTTCTTTTGCCACGAAGCCACAAAGCCTCAAAGAAACCAGAGAAATTTGAATTTGTGTTCCGGAGAAACGTGAGAATGACAAGATTATTTATTGATATGATGGAATAATCCAGCTCGCACATCATCTTTAATTTGCTTCTTCTTCCAAGTTTTTTTATCAACAAAAACATGAGTGGTTTTAACTTCAACACACAAATTTCCATTTTCATTTTTACAAGCGTACGCCAGCTTGAATGCAGATGAACTTATGCTCTCAACAGCTAATTCAATAACTGCGAAGGAATTGTAAACGAACGGTTTATGATACGTCGCTTCGCTGTGAATGATTGGAACGATGTAATCTTCATTCGACCAATAGTCTTCTTTGAGATCAAAGCTTTGTATCATTTCCTCATATGCAGAATGACAGAGTTCATAAATTTTAGCATAGAATAAAATTCCGGCCGGATCACAATCGTAAAAATTAATTTTTCTCTTTGATTTATACATAATTTATTGAATGATTGATTCTTTTTTGTTTCTCACTAACTCATGGGGAATGGAATTAATTATTTCTTTTTTAAGTGCCTTTACCAAATGTTTTCTAATAAAAATTTTGTTGTGAACTAAACCTATCTCTCTTTTAGGAACCGGTGGATTGAATTCACGCACAAGCCGCAATTGCTTTTCATCATGCATATACTTAGTCGAAAGATAGGGCAGCAGTGTCATTCCGAAATTTTGCTGAACTAATTTAATCAGAGTGTCGAGATTACCAAATTCAAATAATACTTTTTGGGATTTGTCACCTAAGTCTTTCCCGGAAGTTTTACACACTTTTAAAGTTTGTTCCCGCAGACAATGCCCTTCTTTCAGAAGCAGAAGATCTTCAACGGCGAGATCTGATACATCTAGTTTTTCTTTTTTGAATAATCTGTGATTTTCAGGGATGAATCCAACAAATGGTTCGGAAAATAAATACTCAATTGAAATCCCGGAATCATTTACAGGAAGAGCAAGAATTCCAATATCTAAAATCGATTTGTGAAGACCTGAAATTATTTCCGCAGTTGTAAGTTCATCAATTACAACATCAACCTTTGGATAATTAGTTAAAAATGATTTTAGAAAAAAAGGAAGCAGAAAGGACGAGATTGTTGGTATTATGCCAATTTTTAAGACACCGCCAAATTCATTTTTTTCATTCTCAATAATCAAATGTAGCTTATCTCTTTCTAGCAAAATAGAGCTTGCTTGCTGAATAAGTTCTTCACCAACTTTTGTGGTAACAATGGGACTTTTCGTTCTGTCAAATATTTGCACTCCCAGTTCCTCTTCTAACTTTTGAACTTGCATGCTCAAAGTCGGCTGGGTTACAAAACAATGGCTGGCAGCAGTAGAAAAACTCTTATAAGCATGAACTGCAACAATATATTCTAGCTGTGTTATTGTCATTTTCAGTCGCAAATATAATTAAAAAGACCCTTTATGCTTGAGCTAAAATTTGAATTTTTTATATTTAATAAATAATTGCATCAAAACTCAAAGAAATGGGGTATGGCAAAAAAATATAAATAAATTTTAATTCCAGACTCCGGCAATTATTTGATAAAGTAATAAGGTTAAGCTTCCATAGGATTAGATTATCACTAAGTTTAAAGAAAATGTAGATAAGGTTTTGCAATTGAACTAATACAACTGGGATCAATCACTGACAAAAAATACTTGAGATATTTAGAGATAAAAATGAACTAAACATTATCAAAGCAATAAACTGCATTAATTGAAAGTCTGCTATAAAATGAACTTTTTATACACAGTAATCCAAAAGTTTATTGATTGGTAATCCATTCAATGGATTTTACATTATGAGCATTATATTACATGCACACGTGAGTTTAGTTATTAGGAATTCAAATATCGGAATAGGAAAAATCAATTTGCTATCCATTATTAATATATTCAAATTTGCACAACAATTCGGTCGATTTCCAAACTCTTAAAGAATCTTATGTCATCAGACTCAGAAATCAGTAAAGCAGAAAAATTTGGCTTCTATCGTTACGCGTATCTTGTGGCTGGGTTTTTACTTGTAGCAATAGGTGTAATAGGAATTTTTCTACCATTATTACCCACTACTATATTTTTGATTCTGGCTTCGGCATGTTTTGTTAAAAGCTCCCCAAAGGCAAATGAATGGCTTCGAAACCATAAGATTTTTGGTGTGTACTTAAAAAATTATCAAGATAATTCGGGACTGACAATTAAATCGAAAATTTTCAGCATAATATTTCTTTGGTTGTCAATTCTGGTTTCTGCATTTTTTTTAACAGACGAACTTTACATTAGAATAATTTTATTGGCAATTGCAATTGGTGTTAGCATTCATCTAACATTAGTAAAAACCAAAAAGACATAATGGACTAATTCATAAATAAGATAAAGGAAAAATAAAGTGGCAGAAAAAAAGAAATTAACAACTGCACATGGAAATCCGATTGGGGATAATCAAAATTCTCTAACAGCCGGTAAACGTGGTCCGCTATTAATGCAGGATTATCAGTTGCTTGAAAAGATGGCTACTTTCAACCGTGAGAGAGTGCCGGAAAGAGTTGTTCACGCAAAAGGATCTGGGGCATTCGGAACTTTTACAGTTACAAATGACATTTCCAAATACACTAAAGCAAAATTCTTAAGTAAGATCGGAAAGAAAACAGAAATGCTTGCACGATTCTCAACTGTTGCAGGCGAAAGAGGTGCAGCAGATGCTGAGCGTGACGTGAGAGGATTTGCCCTTAAATTCTATACTGAAGAAGGCAACTGGGACATGGTTGGTAACAATACTCCTGTTTTCTTTATTCGTGATCCTTACAAGTTTGGAGATTTTATTCACACTCAGAAACGAGATCCGAAAACAAACATGCGCTCAAATACTATTCAGTGGGATTTTTGGTCGCTGTCACCGGAAAGTTTGCACCAAATAACAATTCTGTTTAGTGATCGCGGACTGCCACAAGGCTATAGATTTGTTAATGGCTATGGCAGTCATACCTACAGCTTCATTAGCCCCGATTATCAAAGGTATTGGGTGAAGTTCCATTTCAAAACTATGCAAGGAATAAAAAATTGGACGAATGAAGAAGGCGAAAAAATTGTTGGAAAAGATCGGGAAAGTTCTCAGCGTGATTTGTTTGAAGCCATCGAAAAAGGTGACTATCCAAAATGGAGGTTCATGGTTCAAATTATGCCTGAGAAGGATGCTGAAACTTATCATCTAAATCCTTTCGATTTAACAAAAGTATGGCCGCACAAAGATTATCCACTAATCGAAGTTGGAATCCTTGAGCTTAATCGAAATGCAGAAAATTACTTTGCCGAAATTGAACAAGCAGCTTTTGAACCATCTAACATTGTTCCCGGCATCAGCTTTTCTCCCGATAAAATGTTACAGGCAAGAATCATGTCCTATGCAGATGCACATCGTTATAGAATTGGTGTGAACTATGCGGCACTTCCTGCTAATAAACCAAAGAGCGAAGTCAGCACTTATCATCGGGATGGGCAACTGAGGTTTGATGAAAACTTTGGCGGGCTACCAAACTATGAACCAAATAGTTTTGGTGGACCGAAAGAAGATCCGGCTTTTCTTGAACCACCATTAAAAATTTCCGGTGATGCTAATCGTTATAATCATCGTGAAGGAAACGACGATTACTCGCAAGCAGGAAATCTATTCAGATTAATGAATGAGAGTCAAAAACAGCAATTGTTCAACAACGTGTATGCTGCTATCAACGAAGTTCCCGAAAGGATAAAGATGCGTCAGTTAGCACATTATTTCAATGCTGATCCGGCTTATGCTAAAGGTATTGCAGATAAGTTAGGAATAGATATGAAGAAAATCGAAAAGTATGCTAAAATGAATCTGAAAGAATTGTTTTCTGCAACTTCCGAAGAAGAATACAAGAATTGATTTTGTATTTAACAAACCCAGTTTCTTAACGAGCGAAAATGAAAGTGTTGAGATACTGGGTTTGTCTTTCTTGAATTAAATCAATCTCATATCATTTAAGAACGGTAACGTCTTACGAACTTCTCGCACATAATTCTTATCAATCTCTGCAGTTAATATCTTCTCTTTATCTTTTAATGATATAATTTCCCTTCCCATAGGATCAAATAAACTTGTGAACCCGTTGTAGTGAAGCTTAGTATCATTTCCCACTCTATTAACTCCTGCAACATAACATTGATTCTCAATTGCTCGTGCTTTTAATAAAGTACGCCAATGATCGATCCGTGTATCGGGCCAGTTTGCAATATTTATAATTAAATCTACTTTTTCTTTTGCATATAATCTGAATAACTCAGGAAAGCGAAGATCGTAACAAATTGATAAACCGATTTTTATTCCAGATAGATTTATAACGATTGGGAGTTTCCCACCCTTGTAATATTTATTTTCATTGGAATACGCAAAAGGATGAATCTTTCTATACTTGGCTTTTAGCATTCCGCTTGGATTTAGATAAACTAATGTATTGAAATAATTTTTACCGTCTTTTTCGATTACGCCGGCAAACAGATTAGTGTTATAACATTTTGCTATTCCCGAGAAAAAAGTAACTGTATCACCAATAAGCTTTTCAGCCATTGTTGTTACGCTCATAGTAAAACCTGTTAACGTCATTTCAGGAAAAACCAAAATCTTACCTAACTCAGATTTTTTTTTCAACAAGGAAAGTATTTTCTCCTTATTGGCAGTTTTATTTTCCCATTCAGGGGCAAATTGGAATAAAGATATTTTCATATATTTTTTACTATTTTTCGCGAAAGATACAGAATTATGCCGTGTCTTATTACTTGCTATTTCTATAAGTTAGTGCTATAAAATTTACAGTTTATTTTTTATTAATATTAAATTATAAAATCCCTTAATGAATAAAAGGTTTACATTCAATTTTGAATTTTTCGATTACTTTGAGGGGATGTGTTTTATTATTTCCGAAAATGGGAAAATACTTAGCTTTAATAAATCTAGCGCTCAAAAGTTACAAATCAATCTTAATAAAATAAATTTCTTCGAGATGATAGACGAATCCGAAAAAGACTTACTGAAGGAAGCAATAAGCCGGTGTATCACAAATCAAAAGTCAATTGATCTTCAATCAAAGTTCAAAAATGGAAATCAAACAACTGTTGTAGATTTGTTATTAAGCCCATACAATTCAAATGAAAATGGAGTATCGCAGGCAAATAATTGTTTCATTATCGCTAATGATGTGACTTCTAAAAAAGAGAGAGAAGAAGAGCTGCAGAGATTTTTTTACGTGGCAGAAAACACTGTGAACCCACTTCAAATAACCGACACCGAAGGCAGAATGATTTATGTTAATCCTGCATTCCTTAAGGTTAGCGGTTATACAAAGGAAGAACTGATTGGTGAAAATCCAAGAATATTCGGAAGTAAAAAACAATTGAAGAAATTTTGGTCAGAGATGTGGACAACAATTAAAAACGGCAAGGTCTGGATAGGAGATGTTGAAAATAGAAAAAAGAATGGCGAACCTTTCCACACTCAGCTTTTGATTTCACCAATCCTTGACAGTGAACAAAATGTTACAGGGTATTTTGGTGTTCACCGTGATCTAAGTGAAAAGAAAACATTAGAAAAGCAGCTTATTCATACTCAAAAAATGGAGAGCATTGGAACACTTGCAGCAGGAATTGCGCATGAAGTGGGGAATCCTCTGGCATCCATTTCAGCGCTCGTTCAAGTAGCACAACGCTTTACAACCGATGATCTGGTTAAGGAAAAACTTGAGCTGGTTAAGAATCAAGTAAATAGAATTTCTAAAATTATTAGAGACTTAGTTGACTTTTCCCGCCCCTCAAATTTTGAATTCCAGTTTACCGATATTAATAAAAATCTTACTGAGGCTGTAGAGATAACTAAGGTTGGCGTAAAAGCTAAAGATGTTGTATATGAGTTGAATCTAAATAAGAATATTCCACATTTACCTTTAGTTGCCGATCAGATTCAACAAGTGTTTGTAAATATTTTACTTAATGCGACTGATGCAATTTTAGAATCACAAAAAAAAGAAAAAAAGATTGTCGTCAAATCTCATATGAATGAAAATGGTGAAGTAATAATCACTTTTTCGGATAATGGAATTGGAATAGCAGAAGAAAACATTCCGAAAATATTTGAGCCGTTTTTTACAACAAAGAAGGAAGGAAAGGGAACCGGCTTAGGTCTGTGGGTTAGCTATGGTATAATAAAAAGTTTTCAGGGCGAAATAAAAGTATCAAGTATTTATGGTCAAAGCACAACTTTTACAATTTCTCTTCCTGTTCAGAATTAATTTTTTAAAGGTTAGTTATGGCACATAAAATATTAGTTGTAGATGATGAAGAGATAATTCGCGAGTCCCTTTCATTCGTTTTAAAGAAGGAGGGTTACTTAGTTGAAGAAGCTGAAAACGGTAAGGCTGCGTATGATAAAATAGTGGCGAGCTCTTTTGATGTCGTTATTACAGACCTTGAGATGCCCGGAATGAAAGGAATTCAGCTTGTAGAGGAAATTCAAAAACTAAATATTCAAACATCCATTATTATTATCACTGCGTATGGTTCATTAGATACAGCAATTTCAGCACTAAGAAATGGTGCAAGTGATTATATCCTAAAACCAATCGAGTTCGATGAAATTCTTATCAAGATTAATCGGCTTTTTGAAATTAAGGACATATTGCTTGAAAATAGAATATTGAAAAAAGAAATTCAGCGAACTTATGATTATGAAAATATTGTCGGTAAAAGCCCTTTAATAAAAAATATCTACGACATGATAGAAACTGTTGCTGAAACGGAAAGCACAGTTTTAGTTACAGGAAAAAGCGGGACAGGAAAAGAGCTTGTGGCTAGAGCGCTTCATTTCAAGAGTAAAAGAAAAAACAAAGCATTTATTCCTGTTAACTGCGGTGCCATTTCAGAAAATCTTATTGAAAGTGAACTCTTCGGACATAAACGAGGAGCTTTTACAGGAGCCATTTCAGATAAAGAAGGCTTTTTTAAAGCAGCTGATGGAGGAACATTATTTTTAGATGAAGTAAGCGAACTTCCACTAAATCTACAAGTAAAGTTTTTAAGAGTGCTGCAAGAAAGAGAATTTACTCCGGTCGGAACAACTTCCCCTATTTCTGTTAGCATCAGATTCATAGCATCTACTAATCGCGACCTAAAACAAGAAATAAAGAATGGTAAATTCCGAGAGGATTTATTTTACCGATTAAATGTTATTGAAATAAACATTCCATCATTAAAAGAAAGAGAGGACGACATTCCTGTCTTAGCAGATCATTTTCTAAATAAATATCGCAAGGAAATGAATAAGAATATTAAAGGAATAGACAATGATGCAATAAGGGCTTTGATGGGTTATGAATGGAAGGGTGAGGTTCGTGAGCTAGAAAATGTTATCGAGCGGGCAGTAATTTTTGCCAAAGAGGACTATATTACACTTAAAGATTTACCGAATGTATTCAGACCGAATGACATTATTGTAAACCATTTTACTTCAGGTTCTCTTGATGATTCCGTAAAAAGTTTTGAAAGAGATTACATTGTGCGAGCACTTGAAAATAATGATTTTGATAAAGAAAAGACTGCTGATGTTCTTAAGGTCGGCTTATCGACCCTCTACAGAAAAATGAAAGAATTGGATATTAAGGCTTAATTTGAATTAAATTTTAAATAATTTATTCTTATTCAACCCACCTCTTTCGTCTAACGCTTCCCGTTTCCTTAATATTTTTATTCCTACCTTTGAACTAACGATAAGACTTTTATTACTTATTTTACATGTGAATCTAATCTATTTAAAAAATTTTAACAACTTTTTTTCTACATTAGTTTTTTGGCACGATTATGGCATAGTCATCAGGTGAATGCTATGGCTTTGATAGTCAGGATTAACAGAATAATGAAAAATATACTTTTCCTCAGCTTAGATTTCAAAACGTGTTTTTAATGTCTGGAGTTATTGAAGATCAAATTCATAACTTAAATTTAAAGATAAGAGCGTTTTAATATTTGTATTTTAAAAAGCATTGACATTAAACGAAATTCTATTAGATTGAAATTGTTAGAAGCTAATTATAAAAAAATAAATCAAATACTCTAAAGGGAACTAATGACACAAGTAAAAAACATTTTGGTCCCGATTGATTTCAGCACTAGCTCATATCAAGTCTTCGAACTCGGACATTGTCTTGCAAAACATAATGGTGCAAATCTTCATTTAATTCATGTCATCGATCCGGTTTATTACGAGGAACAGAAGCCGAGAATATCAGATACAGAGTTCATTCATAAAATTAGATTTGAGAATGCAAAAGAAGAACTTCGAAAGTTTAAATTTGAAGTACCGCATTCTGAAGTCGAAATTATTGAAGCTCTAATCGAAGGAATTCCACATAAAGAAATTCTTAGCTACTCGAGACAAAATGACATCGACATGATTGTGATTGCGAGTCATGGCTGGACGAATCTTTCACACATGCTTATGGGAAGTATTGCCGACAAAATTATGCGGCAATCAGATGTTCCTGTTATTTGTGTGAAATCTAACGTTTCGGTTATTAAAAGCAGAGAGATGAGAAGACATAGCTTTGCTGAAAATTGGGTTGGCTGAAAATTCTTTTATTCCGAATAGAATGATTTCATAAAGATTGTATTAAACTTGATCTCATGTTATAATCTTTATCAAATTGTTTCAGTCAATAAAGTAAAAGAATAGCCACGCCGCTTCAGATCGATTATAAGCTCATCTAAACGATTATAAAGTTTATCTGTTCTTCTTTCATCGGTGCCAACATGCATCAAGAAAATAAAACCGCTCAAACCTTTTGGTTGATTTGATTCAAAGCTGAATATGTTATCGATTATTTTCTGACTGCTGAAATATTGCTTCCCGAGTTCAGAATAGGTCCAATCTTGATTTGAGCTAGTACCGCTTGAATGACAAACTAGAACTAAACCAATCTCTTTGCACCAATCGCTTATTTGCTCATTGTACCACTCAAATGGCGGAAGATAAATTTTTGCATCCTCTGCTGATATCTCAAATTTTTTCATTTCATCATAATTCATTCGCACATCGTTGATAAATTCTTCCCTACTTAGCAACGTTGAATCTCTGTTTTCCCATGACGCATATAAAATATGTTTATCAGAATGTGCCCCTAAATAATGTCCATTAGAAATGAGATCTTTAATGATTTTCGCATGCTTCTTATTCCTATAAAAGTCGCCAGTAAAGAAGAAAGAAGCTTTTATCCCATACTTGTTGAGAACTTGGTTTATTGTCTGGCAGCCGTCAGAGAATTCGTGCCCGGTAAAAACTAGATTTATTTGTTTTTTAGAAGTATCGGTTCTAACAATTGCGCCGTGTTTTAAAGTAAAATTTTTCCTATTAGATTGAGCTGAACCAATTTTTTGGAGCACCGACAGATAATAGGTTAAACTTGCTGTGCCATCCATTGTTGGTTCGTTGGTGGAATAATCTCCATAATCATCATGATAAACTGCGATGTCTGACTGAAATTGTTCGTACTCATCTCCACAGTAAAGCTTTATACCGATAAGTCCTTTGTAAATGGAAGTGTAAACCGGACCATCAACCAAGCCTCCATCAATACGAATATTATTTAGATGTGTGAATGCTGAATGAGGATCATTAGGATAGTCGCCATTTTCAGGCAATCCAATTATCATGCTTGTGCCCCATGGATTACAACCGAAGAGCCAATCTCTTAAGCTTGCTTCCATTTCGGAAAACGAGTAATCATTTGTAAGATCTTGGTAAAGACGGCATTGAGTTAAAATTGCAGCAACTAAATTGTTAGAGCACCAGATAAACGGTACACCAAAGAGAAATGGGTTTGATTTACCACGCAAATAAACCTCTTCAATCCCCTGCTTTAAATAATTTGTGAAAATATTTTGTTCCTTTTCACTTGAGAGTGAGGAAATGAAATAATGCCCAAGATTTATGAATGGATACCACTGATAATGCCTGGCGGTATCAGCTCCCATCCATGGTGTAACAGGTTCTTGTTTTCCGAATAATATTGCATCGTCTAAATAATTTTTTGCTTTAGTTGATGAGAACAAAACTGAAGCGGCTAGCTGCATATCATCAGTCCAATTGTCTTCTTCGTAAAAGTAGGGAGATAAACAAGGTGCAGTTTGACAAACACCAGGAAACCTCTTTCCAAAAACGTAAGATTCCCTCGATTTTTGCTTTAGCAGATTTGAATAATCAGAAAAATAATTTTCAAATACTTCAGCGCCAAGAGCAAAAGCTGAAGCATACTTTCCTGCAGTTGAAGCAATTCCATCACTTCGGTTTTTGTATTTAAAAATTCCTTGTGGTTCACCGGTGCAGAAATAAACAGGTCTTTCTAATTCTTTACCGTATGAAATTGTATCTTCATTCGGTAACCTAAATCCACGATGATCTCTATCATCGGCAATTTGATTGAACATCATATCCTTTTCAGGATTCATTTTAATTAACCAATCAAGACCCCATTTTGCTTCATCTAGAATATCGGGAATTCCATTAGATTTTTCATGCCCGTCTTTGTCAAAATTATCGGCAAATGATTCGGGGTTCTTCTGGTAAGCGAACATCATTTGAAATACCGCATTGGCAGAAGTTGTAACATACTGAAGGTAATCAGAAGCATCATGCCACCCACCAGTTACATCAATATAAGTTGAATCTAATGTGGGATGATAAATAATAAACCCATCTGATGTGTGGCAAGAATCTTTCAGCACGGGATTATAGCCACATCTTTGCTGTCTCATATACTTTAGTAAAAAATCTGCCGATCCATAATAAACATCGGGTGCAATACGAAAATTTGGTGAACTTACCGAATCTATTTTGATATAATATGCACCCTCTTTTTCAAAGTCAGAAAAATTCAATCTGAATGTAGATTTGAACGCACCATACGATCCATATCGAATAATTTTTTGAGAAGTGAAAATAATCTCACCGGTTAAAACATTATGAATACTAAAAGATTTTGGTTGGAAATCTTCCTTTGACAAAAAAACTGCTGCCTTTAAGCTTTTTGGTAAGTAACCTAATTGGTTAATTCGTATCCACGATTGGGAATAGGCTGCAAAGGAAACTAAGATAAGTAATATAGTATAAAGATTACGAATGCTAAATTTTAACATAAAAAGTTCTTATAAAAATCTTTCATTCAAAATTAAAGAATGAGCAAACCAAAATCATTATGAAAAAAAGCTTTAGGATTAAATTCTAGATAGGAGATCGTTTTAGTTTAAGAAGACGATGAGATATTCTGTTCCTTTGCCTCGCTTCAGTTCAATGGTACCCCCGATTTGTTCGACAAACATTTGAACTAATTGTAAGCCGAGCGTATCCGTCTTGCCTATATCAATTTCAGGTGGAATTCCGATGCCGTTGTCATACACTCTTAACAAATTGTTATTACCATTCTTACTCATCGATATTTTTAATTGTCCTTCAAGACCATTAGGGAAGGCATATTTAATTGAGTTCGTAATCAATTCATTTACAATCAAGCCCAGGGTTAATGCCTGGTCAATATCCAAATAAACATTTTCAATTTCGATTTTAAATGAAATTTTTTGAGAGTCAAATTTGTATGCACTTAATAAAAACGAAAATAGCTCGTTTAGATATTCAGCAAAATTTATTCGAGTGAAATCCTTTGGTCCATAAAGTTTTTCGTGAATTAGTGCCATTGTTTTAATTCTGTTTCTACCTTCACGAAATATCTCTAAAGTACGCTGATCTGTGACAAATTTTGACTGAAGATTTAATAAGCTGGAGATAATCTGTAAATTATTTTTAACGCGATGATGAATTTCTTTAAGTAGGATTTCCTTCTCCCTAAGAGATGATTCAAGCCGCTGTTCATATTGTTTACTAATAGTGATATCTTCAGCAACTCCAGCTATCCTGTTAAGTTTTTCATTTTCATCAAGAATTGGAAATGCTCTTACTCTTACCCATTTTATTTTTCCATCCGGTCTAATTATACGATATGAATTTGTAAGGACTCCACTCCGCTTACTTACTCTAAGAATATCATTAACATTGTTTTTATCATCGGGGTGGATATGTTCAAATAATGATCTCGGATTTTCATACGCTGATTTCAGCGAGTGTCCCCAGACTTGTTCATAAGTAGGGCTTAAATAATTAATTTTTTGATTTTCCGGCTCCATTATGAAAAATACATCCCTGATGTTTTCAGCCAATTGCCTGAAAAGTGTTTCACTATCCTTAAGTGCAGCCTCGGCTTTATTCTTTTCTTTAATTTCCTCTAATAGTTTTTTGTTCATTTTTTCGAGCTGCGCTGTTCTTTCAATCACACGTAATTCCAATTCATTTTGGGTTCGAATGAGTTCCTCTTCAGCCTGCATTCTTTCCAGAATTTGACCTTCAAGCGCACGATTCGTCGTTTGAAGATTTGCTTTAGTACTTTTTAATAACGTGGCATTCTTTATCAACGCCAACGCTCGCGGACCAATAATTGGAAGAAGTATTACCATAATAACATTGGCTACTGCTGCAATTAATTTTATCAAACCGAATAACCATGGATAATAAATCGAAACCGACCATACATTCATGAAATGAATTGCGCTGTTTGAGGCTGTGCATAAACTAAATACCAAGAAAAGTCTCGGAAAGGGTAAATCTTTTCCAGCCCGAATGACAAATAATGCGATGAATAGTGTTATCGCCAAATTGGCAAATCCTAACAGTATATCCAGGCTTATATGGAGTAATCCAAAATCATCAAACCAAAAGTTGAACCGAGAGTTTGGGTTACCGATTTGTGTGAACAGATTGTGAAATAGCTGAGGCCATGATAGAAGAATTATGATTGAGGCCAACCAAATGATAGATTCATACCTGAGTAAATATTTCGTAACAATATTTTTGATATTCATTTATAACTAAAAATAGCTTATAGCTGAGAACCTAAAACTTTATCCACTAAGGCAACGATATCATTCTTTCCAAATGGCTTAGAGATGTAGTGCGTGCATCCCAGTTTCAGGAATTTTTCTCTATCACCATATAACGCATAAGCCGTAACTGCAATAGTTGGTATTGATTTATATCCCTTTATTTTTTTTATAAGATTTACGGCTTCAATTCCATCCATGCCAATTCCTAAATTAATATCAGCTAGTATCGCAGAGTAATTTTTCTTTTCAGCCATCGATATAGCAGTTTTAGCGTTATAGGCCCAATCCGTCTTACAAATTTCGCCTAGATAGAATCTGACTATGTTGGCCGTAGCTTCATCATCTTCAATAAGTAAAACTTCTGAGGAATATTTATAATTATGAATAATTTGTTCATCTAATAACTTCTCGTAGGAGAAATCTTTTGGAAATTCAAGATCATCATGCGAACAAATAGGAAATTTCACTATAAATTCGGAGCCCTTACCAACGTCACTCTCAACAGCAATTTCACCACCCATCATTTCAATAAATTTTTTAGCAACAGTTAATCCTATCCCGAGTCCTTCAAATGAACGAGAAAAGCCTTCACTTGCTTGTCTGAATGGCTCGAAGATTAGCCTCGAACTTTGTCTAGGAATACCTATTCCAGTATCCTTCACTTTCATTTGGGCAAATTGTTTCTGATTCTCAATTATTTTTGAGATCGTAACTGTAATATTCCCCTTATTTGTGTATTTAATTGCATTAGCCAATAGGTGTTCAATTACTTGAGAAAGCATTCTTTCATCCGCATTTATCACCAGGTCATCTTCTCCTAAGACTAACTGAAACTTTAATCCTTTTTCCATTGCCACTGAATGAAACTGTTTAAACTTTTCACGGACGACTATCGTTAAATTCTGGCGCGCAATATTTACTTCCAACTTATCTGCTTCTATGTGTGAAAGATCGAGAATTAGGTTTAATGTTTCTTTTAACCTAGTACCACTTCTAAATAAAGTGTACGCCATGTCTTTGAATTCTGGATTTTCAATTTCATTGTATAAAGTTTCAGCATATCCTATAATTCCCACTAATGGAGTACGTAATTCATGACTAATATTAGCTAGGAAAATAGATTTGAGCCGATTAGCTTCCTCAGCTTTTTCTTTTGCAACAATAAGTTCTTCCACCATTTTTTTCCGTTCTGTAATATCCGTGAACACTCCAAATGAACCGGTATATTTTCCCTCCTTATTCAAAATAGGAGCCGCTGAAACTAATGTCCAAATAATAGATCCATCTTTTCTTACAAGTTTTCTTTCATAAATTTCCGAATCTCCTTTTTTCCTGCTTTCAATCCTTAGAAAATGATTCCCTAATTCATCGGGCGAAATAAGCTGATGAAAATTCATATTCATTAATTCATCAACTGAATATCCAGTCATTTCAGCCATACGTTTATTAACTAAACTACTTTTTTCATTAATATCTGCAACAAGTATTCCTTCAATCGAAGTTTCAAAAAGAGTTCTGAATTTATCTTCAGATTCTATTAAAGATTCCTCTGCAATTTTTCTATCGGTTATATCACGAAAACTCCATACTCTTCCCACCACTTTATTGCCGATTAATTGAGGACGCGAGTAGCGTTCGAATACTCTTCCATCTTTAAATTCCAGCAGATCAAGGCTTTCAGCTACTGTATCTTTGTAAAGTTCTTTTACTTTGTTTAGAAATTGATCCGGATACTTTAGTTGATCTAATACAAAGTTAAGTGCGGCATCATCATTTCTTGTTTGAATAATCGATTCAGGTATTCTCCACAGATCAAGAAATTTGTTATTGAATTTTTGAATGTTTCCATTTTGATCGACAACCAAAATTCCATCAACGGTGGATTCCAAAGTTCCTTCAAGTAATGAAAACGAATGCTTAAGCGCTTCTTCAGCATGTTTACGCTCTGTTATATCACTAATCGTACCGATCATTTTAACTGGTTGATTGTTAGAATCGTATTCCACTTCACCCAGACCATGTACCCAGCGTTCTTCTCCATCTGATTTGCGAATGATTTTATACTCTTTGTCAAATCGAGCATGCTCTTCCAAAACTTTTTTTGAAAAATAATTATTCATTGTTTCACGCCAATCTGGATGTAATAATGAAATCCACCCGTCTAATGAACGAGTAAATTTTTCATCAATTCCAAAAATGCTATCGAGAATTGTTGAGCTATACCAAATATTTTTATGGATATCGAAAACATAACTTCCTAATCTTGCAATTGTCTGTGTTTCTCTGAGTATTTTTTCATTTTCTTTAAGCACTTTTTCCGACTGTTTACGTGCGGTTATATCTTCTTTAATTGCCAGATAATGCGTAATAACTCCATCATTATCTTTAATTGGTGATATTGTTGCTCTCTCCCAATACAATTCAGCATTCTTTTTCTTATTGTGAAATTCCCCTTCCCACTCTTTGCCTGAACTGATAGTTTTCCACATTTCCTTGTACGCTTCAGTGCTCGTTTCACCTGACTTCAAAATCCTTGGATTTTTTCCGAAAACTTCCTGAAAAGAATATCCCGTCACCAAGCTGAATTTTTGGTTAATGTATTCAATATTTCCACTGGTATCTGTAATAACTATCGATGCAGGGCTTTGTTCAACCGCTTGCGAAAGTTTTCTTAAGTTATCTTCAATGCTCTTTTGTTTGGAAATGTCTTCATAAGTCCCCACAACACCTATTATTTTTCCTTCAAAATTCTTTAGAGGCATTTTATTAAGTCGAATCCAAATCTTGTTCTTATCTTTTGGTAATTGGTAGAGATATTCCAAACAATTAACGGATTCTCCAGATTCAATAATAAATTTATCATTGGCAATGTAGCTCTCAGCCAATTCGCTGGGACTAAAATCGTACTCACTTTTTCCTATAATTTCAGATGCATCATTTAAACCTACATCTTTTGTAAAATGAATATTACATCCTAAATAAGTAGAGCTTGCATCTTTCCAATAAACTCTCTGTGGAATATTATCTAGAATTGATTTTAGCATTATTTTTGACTGATCCGATTCCTCTTGAGCTTTTTTCTCTTTAGTAATATCATGAATGATAATGAATGCAAAAGCTTTTTCAGGCGAATAAACAGATACTGAAAGCCATCTATTCGAGCTTTTATCTTTGACTTCAAATCTTTCTTCTGTACGATTTAAGGCTACATTTGCAATTACTCCGAACGGATCCGGTCCAATGTTTTTAAGCATATCAAATTTCAGCAGCAAGCTTTTCCCAATTAAAGCTTCGGCAGGTTCTTGTATTAGTTTCTCAAATTCTCTATTTGCTTCAAGCAAAACCATATCAATAGGATTATTTTCTTTGTCTGTTACAATTTTAGTAAAGGCAAATGCTTCATGCATTTTTTCAAACAAGTTCCGATACTTATATGCATTTCTTCTTAATTCCCCATTCATTCTATCTTTTTCAGAAATATCCTTTAAAGTATAAAGTTCTGCTATGGGAAAATTTTTTTTGTTTGTTATAAGTGAATTTTTTAGAATTGTAAGGAAGTGAGTTCCATCTTTTCTCATGAATATCAATTGGCATTGCCAGTCATTTTTCTGTTTTTGATTGATAATCTTCTGCAGATTATTTTGATCCATACATTCTTCAAGAAGAACATTTATATTTTTCCCGAGAAGTTCTTCACTTGAAAATCCCAAAGTTCTTGTAAGAGTTTCATTTACGTAGAATATTGTTCGATTCAAATCCGTTAAGATTAGAGATTCGCTTATATTATCTATTGCTTGAGCTAAAATATTTAGCGGCGCCTCGGCAGTTTTATTTTCTGAAATCTCGATTATAGACCCAATTATGTATGGCTTTCCGTCACTTAATGTTTTAGATAAGAAAATCTTAGCAGTAGTAATGGAATTGTTCTTTTTTATAATTTTTATTATTTCTTCAGTAGATTCTTGAGAAGACGAAATAAAAGCTGAAAGAGTTTTTTCGAACTTCTGTTTATCATCCAGAAAAATAAATTCTTCAATCGTCTTTCGATCAATAATTTCACCTATCTTATAACCAAATGTCTCAGCAAACTTAAAGTTACAATCCCGAATCAACCCTTCGCTTATCGAAAAGTTACCGGAGACAACATTATATTCATCTTTTTCGAATTTCTTATGAGTACCTGTGATATTTTTATCATCGTGGAAAAAATTTTTAGTGATATTCATTTTATTTTTCCTAAATATTTAAAACGGAGTATATTTTGTAAGAATGGAAGGAACTCTTCATTTTTTTGTATACAAGAAATTATTTCTAAATTTTAAAAGAGAAATTGGTGACCCGACAAGACGAGTAATGGAATTCTACAATGAGGAGTTTTGAACGAATATTCCTACCAATATTCTCCATTTTTGCTAAAAAGTTAATATCAAATGGATTGCCAATCTAAAATTGATAAAAACACAAAAAAAACAATGAATAACAAACAAAATTACCCATTTTGTCACTTTTCCTTAATCGTTTGACTTTTTTAAGCCGTGAATTACCTGGTGAGACTCTCAGAATAGATAAAGGAATACTTCAGAGCATTATATCTCCTTAATTTTTTGATTGTAAAAAAATAAACGAAATCTTGTAAAAATTTCTTTTATCTTTAAGGGTAATGCCTTAAATTAGGGCATTAATAAATCCCTAAATCTTCATTCTCGGCATGGTAGTCATTATTAAACGGGCCTGAACTTCAATCCCTACCAAACTGAGAAAACTCTAAACTGGTAATTTTAGAGAATTTTATCTTAAAGTTAAATGAGCGTCTATATTCATCATTCGGTAAAATAAGGAGAATGTAGAAGGAATGAGAAGACTGATAATTCTATTTTTAATGCTTTCCGGAACATATTCTTTTTCGATGGACAATTCACTAGAAGAGAGCAGATGGCTTTATTCGGGAGTCGCTGGTTTGAATATTAGTCAAATTGCATTAGATAATTGGACGCAAGGCGGTGACAATGCCTTAGCTTTTACTTTGTTAGGAAATTTTGGCATAAAGTACGTTGATAGCCCCTGGACATTCAGTAATGGATTAAAACTGGCTTTCGGTAGAACCAAACTTGGTGAAGATAATTTTAGAACTAACGATAACGAATTTTATCTTGAAAGCATATTGTCTTACTCTTTGGGGTGGGCATTAGATCCATATTTAAGTAACACTGTAAGAACAGTTTTATCGAAAGGATTTGATTATAAAGAAATCCCTGCTAAACAAACCTCGCAATTTTTTGACCCGGGTTACATTACTCAAAGTATTGGATTTCTTTATAATAAAATTCCTAATGTTTCAACCCGATTAGGAATTGCTTTCCAGGAAACAATAACAAATAAATTCCCATTTTATTCAGATGATCCTAAAACAACTGAGATTGAAAAATTCAGATTTGATACAGGCATTGAATCCGTAACCGAAGCACTTTACAGTATAGAGGAAAATGTTCTCTTCGGCAGCAAACTTAGACTCTTTTCTCGCTTTAATGAATTAGATGTTTGGGATGTAAGATGGGATAATCTTATAACCGCGCAGATAAGTAAATATTTTAATGTGAACTTCAATGTTTTGTTAATTTACGAGAAGATACAATCTCCTAAAACTCAGGTTAAAGAAGCGCTTCAGCTTGGAATTACATATTCATTATTTTAATAATCAATTAAGAGGAGTATGATATGTCGCTAATTAAAGAGTTCAAAGAATTTGCCGTAAGGGGAAATGTTATCGATATGGCTGTCGGTATAATTATCGGCGGCGCTTTCGGAAAAATAGTTAGTTCACTTGTATCAGACGTCGTTATGCCTCCTATTGGTGTGCTTTTGGGAGGTGTTGATTTCAGTAAACTTTCAGCAACCGTAAAAGAAGCAACAGAAACTGCAGAAGCCGTTAAAGTAAATTATGGTGCTTTCCTAAATACTATTATTGATTTTATTATTATTGCTTTTGTTATATTTATGGCAATAAAAGTAATGAATAAGTTAAAAAAGAAAGAAGAAGAAAAACCAGCAGCTCCACCAGCACCATCTAAGCAAGAAGTTCTTCTAGCAGAAATTCGTGATTTATTAAAAAAATAAGTTCTAATAAGTATACTTAACAAATATCATTCACTAACAATAGAGGTACAATATGAAAAAGTTCTTTACATTTGCGGCAATCGTTTTCTTATTCTCTGCCTTTTACTTACCATCCTATGGTCAATTAAATGCAGAAGGATTGAAAGTCGGTTTGCAATTCAACGGTTTAATGCCGTTTGATGACTCATATAATTACAAGGGAATTTCAGATTCTTATGAATTCTCTTACCTTGGCAGAGGTTTCTTTAGATTTGATATTGCTAAGGGGTTGCAAGGTGAAATAGGTGGTGGATATGGTCGTTATCAAGGAAAAGATTTCGCAGATGATTACAATGTTGCGAAAGCCAAATACGTTACAGATATCATTCCTATTGATTTTAGACTCCTTATCAGTCTTAAGGAAACTGAAAAATGGAATCCTTATGTATTCATCGGAGGCGGTGGATTACACTATGATTTAAAATCTTATGATAGACCAAATGCTCATGACTTTCAAAATCCACCAGTAGCCGTTGAAGAAGAAGGATGGACAGCTATGGTTCCAGCTGGATTAGGAACAAAAATAAAATTAACTGAGACCATTCTTCTTGAAGTTCAAGCCAGTTTCACTTATACGTTTACAGAAAACTTGAATTTTTACAAAACACCTGAAACACCAAACGATGCATATGTCGGTCTTGGTTTAGGTCTTACCTTCCAGGGTGACCGAGGAACTTCCGATGACGATATGGACGGTTTGATGAAGAAAGAAGAAAAACTTCTTGGTACAGATCCTAAAAATCCTGATACAGATGGCGATGGCTTAAAAGATGGTGAAGAAGTTACTAAATATAAGACTGATCCTCTTAAAGTTGATACTGATGGTGACAGATTAAATGATGGTGACGAAGTTTTGAAATATAAGACTGATCCTCTTAAAGCTGACACTGATAGTGATGGATTAAGTGATTATGCTGAATTAATAACTAATAAGACTGATCCTCTTAAAGCCGATACAGATGGTGATGGCTTAAAAGATGGTGAAGAAGTTACTAAATATAAAACTGATCCTCTTAAAGCCGACACAGATGGTGATGGCTTAAAAGATGGTGAAGAAGTTACTAAATATAAAACTGATCCTCTTAAAGCCGACACAGATGGTGATGGCTTAAAAGATGGTGAAGAAATTACTAATTTTAAGACAGATCCACTTAAGAAAGATACCGATGGCGGTACAGTTGATGATGGAGTTGAGGTAAAGAGAGGAACAAATCCTCTAAATGCTGACGACGACGTCGTTAAAGTTGGCGTACCAATGATTCTTGAAGGTGTAACCTTCGCAACAGGTAAAGCAGATATCACCCCTGAATCTGCGATCATTCTCGAACAATCTCTTAAGACAATGAATATTTATCCTGAGATTGAAGTAGAGATTGGTGGACATACAGATAATGTGGGTAAAAAATCATCGAATGTTAAACTCTCTCAGAAAAGAGCAGATTCTGTTAAGGATTGGTTAGTAAGCAAGGGCGTTGATCCAAAGAGAATTAGTACAAAAGGTTACGGACCCGATCAACCAATTGTTCCTAATGATACACCTGAAAATAAGAGAAAGAATAGAAGAATAGAGTTCAAGAGAACGAAATAATTCTCTCTCTTAATTAAGTGTCTCTGCCGAAAGGTAGAGACACTTTTTTTTGTTAATACATTTATAAAGGAAAAAGAATGCTAATGAAGATACGTTTTATGGGATTAGTGGTAACTGTTTTCATTCTGTCGCTTTTCTCAAATACATCTTATACCCAATTCAATGATTACAGTACTAAAATCGGAATTCAATTTAATGGTCTTCTCCCAGATACGGAATTTGAGAAAGAGTTTAAAGTTCCCGCTGGTAATTTTAAATTTTCATATCTAGGAAGATTATTTTTTAGATTTGAACTGATAAAGCACTATGTTGAAACTGAATTAGGTGCAGGCTATGGGTCTTTAACAGGAGTTGATTTTACAAATGTTGAATACAAAACAGAAATTATTCCTTTGGATCTCAGACTTATTTTAAGTCCCTTCAATCTTAAAGCTATTAATCCTTATGGTTATGCAGGTATCGGAGTAGTGAAATATAAAGTTAAGACTTTTCCTCTTACGGTATCTCCTAATCCTGATGTAAAAGATGCTGATTGGAGTGCGTTTTTACCAATTGGTGCCGGATTTGAAATTAATTTATCGGATAATCTTAACCTCGATTTTAGCGGTGGGTATACTTTTGCATTTACTGATAATTTAAATTATTATAATAACAAAAATGCTTATCCAGGAGAATCAACGGTTAACGACGGTTACTATAGTGCAGCTTTAGGACTTACTATAGTTGGAGGCAGTAGTAAGACAGATAAGGATATGGATGGTTTAACAAAGAAAGAGGAAACAGAAATCGGGACGGATGCTGAAAATCCTGATTCAGACAGTGATGGACTTAAAGATGGCGAAGAAGTTAATATCTATAAATCTAATCCACTAAATGCAGATACAGATGGCGATGGTCTCAAAGACGGTGATGAAGTAAAAAATTACAATACAAATCCAACCCTTGTTGATACCGATGGCGATGGATTAAAAGACGGCGAAGAGGTTAATCTTTATAAGACTAACCCGACAAAAGCGGACACAGATCAGGATGGATTAAATGATTATGAAGAAATTTTCACTTACAAAACGGATCCTTTAAAAGCAGACACAGATGGCGAAGGACTTAATGACGGTGATGAAGTGATAAAATATAAAACCGATCCTTTAACGACTGATACTGATAGGGATGGTTTATATGACGGTGAAGAAGTGATGAAACATAAAACTGATCCTCTGAAGAAAGATACTGATGGCGGTTCAGTTGACGATTTGACTGAAATAATAAGAGGTACCAACCCCCTTGATGCAAATGACGACGTTGTAAAAATAGGTGTGCCAATTGTATTAGAAGGCGTTACTTTTGAAACCAATAAATCGACTATCACACCTGAATCAGCACAGGTCCTCAGATCAGCTCTGAAAACATTAACTACTTATCCCGACATTCAAGTTGAGATCAGAGGTCATACAGATAATATTGGTAGTAAAAAATCAAATATAAAATTATCCCAGAGAAGGGCAGAATCGGTTCGGGAATGGTTAATTGAAAGGGGTATTGATCCTGCAAGAATTGTTGCTAAGGGCTATGGACCTGATGTCCCGATTGTTCCGAATGATTCCCCTGATAACAAAAGGAAAAATAGAAGGATCGAATTCAATAGAATCAAGTAACATTTAAAATAGCTGTGCCTTTGCACAACGCAAAGGCACAATAATTTTATTATCAATCGATTTTATAATATAACCAACCTCTTATTTATATTCCGAAACTTTCCTTTAAACACATCTAAAAATTGTTCGGCTCCCTTTTAAGTATTTTATTTTGACCATCTCCTAAAAATTTATTTCGTTCAGAATCATATCGAAAGTCTAATCTGTTCAATAAAACTTGCAGGATGCAGCATAACTAATAATTTCGCTGCTTGTAATTTGACAACATTTATACCAGCAATAATACTCGTTGTTATTTTTCCCTTTCACATTGATAACTAGAAGTTTGGAAAATTATAAGGCTAATGTACAGAAATTTTATTAATGCTCATCCTCTGTCAATTTTTTTATATCATGCGGGCTGAAGAAACGCAGTTAAATTTTTAGAATAAGTTGAACGGTCAAAGCAATTTTAAAATGATTAATTGTGATTAAGATAGTTACTTAATTCTGCCAAAATTAATTTTAGACTAAAATATTAGGATTAGCCATGTGTGATTATTAATCCTAAAAAATATCAACAATAATTTGTCAAAAAAACTATCTATGAAATTTCATATTAGATAAAGGTGGGGCAGCTGGTATGAATCAAGGCATACGAATTCTCAATGGAATTCTGATCACCTATGAGTTCATCTTTTTGAAATGGAATGGCTTTCTTCAAATCCCCTATTTATGAATGCCATATCGATGGCTATGCTTAGTTCGTTGGTGCTAAAAGGTTTGAATAAAAAACCGTATGACTCTCTGCTTCGTGTTTCAAGCAGAGCATCATTATTTGATAGAGCTGTCATATAGATTATAGGAACATCAAAATATTGAGAGATAATTCTCGATGCATCTATACCAGTCATTTTACCTTTTAACACTATGTCCATAAGTATAAGATCGGGTTTATTCTCTCTTACATTAATAATGGCTTCCTCTCCAGAGCTTACTATTGAAGTGATTTCATAACCTGAATCCAATAGCATTTTGCGAATATCCATTGCAACAATATTTTCATCTTCAACTATAAGTATCCTATTCTTGCGGTTCATACCATACTTTCTTTCTCTTCAAAAAATCATTTTTATTTTATCATAAATACTTTACTTATCAACTCTTTATCAAGTGATATGCCATGATTAAAAATCGGTGCAATACTTGAATATAAATCATTTAAGTATAGGTTTCTCGAAAAGAATCACGAGTCAATTTTGAGATATTATAATTTCCCTTTTACCTATTTACATGTAAAAGTAAAAAGCGTCTTTATCAGTTTATTCAAATCGTCCTATCGATATAAATGTCGGAACTTTCTGAAGTACTTAATGATTGAATTCTAACTAGAGGAAAGAAAATTTGGTAAGGTAGAAATCTAGATGATTAGCGAGATTAGATAAACAAGAAAAAGCAGTGTTGCAATCGGAATTCCTGGACCAACCCGGCCTTTTTCAATAAATGCTTTTTCTCCACATTCTTCGAAGTAAATGCATCTAATACATTCGTTATAATTTTTGCAAATTTCCATAAATATTACTAACCCATGAATAAAATGCTAAAAAGATATGATTTTGTCAACAAATTATTTGTCAGAAACTAAAAAAATTTTCAACAATTGGCTGTATGATATCAATCACAAATTTTCCAAGCATCCTCTCAAATTCCATTTATGATTGAAAAAAAGTTAAAAACGAGAAATCCCGAATGAAATCGGGATTTATGGAGCTGGCGATGGGACTCGAACCCGCAACCTGCTGATTACAAATCAGCAAGACAAATAATAAATAAATTTCTTGTGTCTATAACTCTTCATAATTAAATCAGTTACAGACTTGTATTTTTTAGCTTTGATCGTTAAAGTAGAAATTGAAGTAGTGGATTAAATTTCCTTCACTATATACTGATTCACTAAATGTTTAAAACTCATGTTTAGCTGAACAGCATTATCTGGAATAAGGACGTACTTCCAAAGTTTGCCATTATTCTCTTTGTTATATTCACTTGCGTAGTTACAATATTCAATCGCAGCGCTTGCTTTATCTTGAACTTCTTTATCATCCAATTCATCTTCTTTTTTTGAAGAGGTCAATCATTATTAGCAAAATTTTACGTGCACCGCGTTTTGGATATGGACAAACATTTTATTTTTTCCCTACATCAAACTTATAAATGGTTGTTGAGTTATAGACTTTGCCTGGTTTCAATTCAGTAGAAGGAAAATTAATATGATTTGGCGAATCGGGAAAATGTTGTGCCTCTAAACAAAATCCGCTTCTGTTATTATACACAATATTGTTTTTGCCTGTAATTGAACCATCCAAAAAATTACCGGAGTAAAATTGAATACCCGGTTCGGTGGTGAACACTTCCAGAATTCTTCCTGCCGATTCTTCTTTAACAGTTGCCGCATGTTTTAATTGATTGACGTTTCCATTCAAAACGAAGTTGTGATCGTATCCCAATCCAAATCTTATTTGTTCATCTTTCGAGTTAATGCGTTTTCCGATGATGGTAAAATTTCGAAAATCGAGCGCCGAATTTTCTACTGGAATTATTTTCCCGATCGGTATTAATGTTGAGTCTATCGGCGTAAATCTGTCTGCATTTATCTTCAACTGATGATCCAAAATCGTGCTTGCTCCGCCATCTTTTAGATTGAAGTAAGCATGATTGGTTAAGTTTACTATTGTCTTCTTACCGGTCGTTGCCGTATAATCAATTCTAAGTTCGTTTCTATTGTTAAGAGAATAATTTACTTTTACATTTAGATTACCGGGATAACCCTCCTCTCCATCTTTGCAAATGTAAGTCAATTCCAATCCTACAGTGCCTTTCCCATGTAATTCTTTGGCGGTCCACACAACCTTATCAAATCCTTTTTCACCGCCATGTAAATGATTCGCTCCGTTATTTGTTGCCAGCTTGTATTGAACACCATCCAAAGAAAATTTCCCCTTGGCAATTCTATTTCCATAACGACCAATCAATGCACCAAAGTAGGGGCTATTGTTTATTATATAACCTTCAACATGATCATACCCTAATACAATATCGCTAAGATTTCCGTTTTTATCCGGGACTTTAATGGATGTTACGATTCCGCCATAGTTTGTTATGGATACACTAACATTATTATGGTTTTTAAGTGTATATAAAAACACTTCCGTTCCCTCTTTTGTTTTGCCGAAACTGTTTTTTTTAATTTCCATTTTGTCTTCATTTTTTTTGCAACCGGATATAAACATAAACGATGCTGAAACAATTAATAAGATCGATAAAATTCGTATGATCATTTTTGTCTCCTAAGTGCTTTGATTAATACTATTTCTGGATATCATAAATTGATTCGAAAGAGGTGTGCAATTCTATTAAACCAAAAAACCCAAGAACATGTATGAACAAACATCACTTCTTGAGTTTTTTAGTAGGGAGTCGCTACATGATAATTTTTTCTTAATTCTTAACAAAGAACTACAAACTAAGAGTTTTAAAATATTTTTTCCCAGAACCATTACACTACATTTTTTGTGGAATATTGCAACCATATTTAAGGTAGAAGGGTTCGGGAATCCAACAGTTCCGTCCATTCATAATTGGGCGTATAAACCGGTACGCCGCTTATACTTCCGCCAAAGCCCAAAAACCGTACAGTCATTGAACTGATCCTTGTTAAGTCTATTCTCTTTAAAGCTTCATAATTAATTTTAACATTTGAACCGACTGCATATTCAGCGGTCTTTTTAGTAATTTGATTTTTAATTTTCTCCCAGGCCAATTGATTTTTTAACTTCGGATATGATTCTTCATAAGTAGCATACCCCAACAGTTCTTTTGATTTTTTTTTATCTATGATCTTCAAGAGAACAAAAAATGAATCAAAATTAAGTGCCATAAGATAGCTGCCTGCTTCCTGTCCAAGTAATTGTGTTTTGTAGTTTCCGCAATCGGAAACCGGCACCCATTTATTTTTGTCACTGAAAAAAGCATGAATAATTTTGGAATCGTTTTGGATTTTCAAACTATCGAAAGCTAATCCATTCCTAATTTTTTGAATTGCGGAATTCGCGGTTGTCGAATCTTGAAAACAAATGTAATCGAATCTCAAAAAGGTATTCTCTGTCATATCTTTATATAACCCATTATAAGCGTATCTTATTTGGTCTGGCGTAACTTTCACAGTATCGATCATTCCACCTTTGATCGTTTCAAAAGAATAAAACTCCGACCACATTTTTAGATATTTTTGAACTTCGGGGGAATGTTGAAGCCCAATCTTTAATCCTTCTTTATACAACACTTCCATCTCGATGAAGTTTCTTATATAAGTGTCAATTGTTTTAGCGATAATTACCGCATCAGGCGAAGGCATTCTTAAACTATTGAAATACAAAGCGCGGAGACATTTACCAAACTTAACCGTATCATCCTCGAAAGAAATAAAAGCGCTTTCAAGTTCATCTTTTGAAAATATTTTTTCCAGCTTAACAAATTCATCGATAGATAAAGTGATAAAGGAGTTTTTTCCTTCGAATGCTTTTTTCCCGGCAAAGCCATTTACTAATCCGTTCTCAAGTTTCTTGTATAAATTTCGGTTTACGTCCGCTTTCACACCGTTCAAAGTCTTTTTCATAAAATTATCATACAACACATTTTCTTTTCGTTTCTTAATTATATCTTTAGTTTTTTGTATTTCTTTTTTTTGATCGTCTTCACCGCCCCATATTTTTTTAATTACATTCTTTAAGAAGAATATGTAATACCCATCGCTGAATTGAATAGGTTGTGAAAATGTACCCGGTTTTAGGGAAAATAATTCTTCTTCTACCGTATCGGGATAATCTCCAAATTTTATTTTTACCGGCTCGGTTTGTTTTTTAGATTCATCCCTTTCCGTTAACAATGAATCGAACGGAAAACCGGAGTTAAGAAGGTTGTACAAATTTTTGATCTCTTCTTCTTGCGAAGACAATAAATAATTTACGACCAGTGTTCTTTCCTGTTTTTTGAGCGCTAAATTTAGTTCCTCCGGGGTGATCGAAATCTTATTCAGGATTTCTTTTCTGTATAATGCGTCGCGCACAAACATTTTTTCAATTTCATTAACGGCTGTGGAATAAGCCGAAGACGTATCAACGCTATACTTGTCCATATTATGGTACCATAGTTTATACGCAACAATGGTATTTAGAAAATTTATTTTTTCGGAAAGTGAATTGCTTTTATTTCCGGTGTTCAAGTGCGGGTTCATTTCCCATACTTCTTGAAACAGCGAGGCTGTGATTTTTTCTCCTTCGATTTCCGCAACTGTTTCATCATGAAAACCGATTTGCGAAAAGAGATTTCCCGAAAGTCCGAGGATAAAACAAAAAACGAGCAATATTTTAATTTTGTTCGAAAACATTTTCGTTACAATTAAATCGTTTTTATTACTATGGTTCTTTTTTCTTTTGAAGCATCTAGTTTAATGTACAACATGTTATTTTCAATTGAGTAAAAATATTTACCGGAGGATTTTAGAAACTCCTCCCAATTCCGTATTGGACTTAATTCTTTCCCACTATATTTAACTTCTTTAACTGACGGGAGATTTACGATTAAAGATATATTTGTTTTGAAAGGTGGAATTTCCAAAACCACTTTCCCGTTTTCAGAAGAAGCTTTTATTTTTTTAACCTTCCCTTCAACATAGTCGTTGTACTCATATTCAATCGTCTTTTCCGGTGAGACAATAAAAGTAAGATTATTGTAGGAATTCAATTCGTTTGTCATACCGGAAGCAAGTTGAAAATTCTTGTTCATATTAAGCGGAGTAATACTTCCATTCTTTATAAACACCGGCAGATGGTCATCAGGTACATCAAATTGGTGGTTAGTTTTCCCTTTGAATTTTTTGAACGACCACAAATCCAACCATTCACCTTCCGGCAGATAAACTTCTTTTTTTGTTCCGGGTTCGGTAACCGGGTATATCAACAAATTTCTTCCGAGCATATAATTGATTTCATTATTCAAAATATTTCCATCATGAGGATAATCCAACATCAACGGATGCATAAATGGGATTCCGGTTTCAGAAGTATATACTGTTTCGGAGAACAAATACGGTATCAAATTAAAACGTGCGTTTGCAAATTTTTTGTAAACATCAATGCAAGATGGATCGTTGTACATACGAGCAATATTCCATGGAGTTCTTTCCAGATCAGCATCACCGGAATAAGCCGAATGGAATTGCATTACCGGAGAGAATGCCGCTTGCGCCAAACTACGTTTGTATAATTCAGGCGAGAGATTTGTTTCATCATGGTAACCGGCAATGTCATACGCGATAAAAGAAATTCCTGAAATAGATGAATTCAAACATGATCTTATCGCTTCCTCGAAAGCCGGAAAAGAAGAACATTGATCGCCATTCCATGCAAGCGGATGTTTTTGAGCGCCGAATGTTCCTGCCCGATGAAAGACAACTGCATCTTTGTTAACCGATTTAATAAGTTTATAATAAGCGTCGACGTAAAGATTTGGATAAAGATTTCTCATCTCTTCGCCTTTCCTTCCGTCTGAAAAAATTAAATCTCTTCCCCAGATAAATTCGCCACCGTCGCATTTAAATCCGTCTATCTTCATTTCTTCAACAAGGTATCGTCGCTTTTTCATCCACCAATCGGAAGCGTCTTTATTTGTGAAATCGAGATTCAAACTGTTGCCGAACCATGTCGGCGGAATTCTGAACGGAGAGCCGTCGGCATTTTTTATAATAAAATTTTTCTCAATAGCATATTTCTCATCAATATCTCTTTGTTCATTTTGCACCGAACTTGCTTTTAGTACGGGAATATTCCACAGCACCAACTTCATGTTGTCTTTATGAAGATTGTTTATCATTCCAATCGGATCCGGCCATCTGCCTGCAAACTTAAAATCCTTCAATGAAAAACCATTTGAGCCCAACTTCGGTTTATAGACCGCATCGTTGAAAATGTAAAATGTTTCTTCATCGCTCCATGCTTCAATAACAACAACTGTATTAGGAATGTCATATTTTTTTAACGAATCAACTTGCGCTTCGATTTCAGTCTGTTTATCCCATTCGTTTGCGGAAATCCAGGGACCCAAAGTCCAAACTGGTATGCGATCGCTTTTCCCGGTTAGAGTCGTAAAGCTGGAAATAATTTTGGATGGTTTTTCTTCTGCGAATAAAAAGTATTGGAATTCACCGCTAAATTTCCTTCCGAAATTTGAAACGATCTCGCATCTGTTTGTTTTATCCGTATCCAGGTTGAAACGGGAATAATAAGTTGAGTTAAGAAAAAATCCATAATTCTTATTTGTGAAATAGAACGGTACAGGAATATAAGTCCGTAAGCCTTGATCCTTCCAGGTATTTACGACATAATTATCAATGCCGTTCCCTCTTTGATTTATAGAATTGTAACGCTCACCGAATCCGAAAAACATTTCATCATCCGCCGTATAGAAATTCTCACTAACCTTTAATATACCTACGTTATTGTTCAAAAAACCTATCGATGAATGATCGGCATATGTAAATTGTTTGACTACTACTTTGTTAGTTTCTTTTGAAACAAGTTTTAAATGGAATGGTTTATAATTTATTTCAAGATTCAATTTTGAGTTTGATAAAATTGCCTTCCCTTCCGATTGCCGGAACAAACATTTTTCCTTACTCGTAGTGTTAATTTTTTCGGAATTTTTGAATGAAATTCCAAGTTGTAGTGATGCTTCGGTGTTAAACGAGATTTGAACAACCGGATTAACCGCCGCGTTCGTTGAACCGCATGAAAGGACTAAATTATTATCCGAAAAGTTTACCGATTTTACATCCGTCAAATAATCCCAGCCGTAGGTAACAAAATTATATTCAACTGATTTTGCCTTTTCGCTATCATTATAATTAATTCGTAAACTGTATTTAACTGAATCGCCTTTTGTATATTTACCGATATCCGCTTTCCAATAGCTCTCTCCCGAAAGATTATATTGAAACTCCGCTCTAAAAGTTTTTACTGGCTGTCCGCTCACCAAAACATCAACAAAACATTCTTGCTTATTGAAAATCGGTGAGGTTTTAAAATTTATAAACACGTTTTCATTTTCAACAGGATCGCGCGGTTCTCTTTCGCAATTATTTAACGGGATTTCCAATTCTCTATCAGGATAAATATTTTCAAACCCAAGCGGGCTATGATGTATAACCGCTTGCGCAAATAAATGATTAGTTAAACAAAGGGAAATCAATAACGTTAGAGAAAAAACTTTTTTCGTTAATGAAAAAGAAAAACCGTTAATCATTTATGAACCTCAATGAGAATAAGTGATCTAATTGCTTCATTAGTTTATTTTTCCAATTTTACATGCAAAGCCTCCGCCGGGTGCAAGATGAATCAAATATTCTTGATTGGCGGAAATTTTTTCTTCTTTAATAATTACCGGATACGGATTACTGATGTAATGTGCATCTTTACCGTCCGAATATGATTTCATTAAATAATTACCCGGCTCTAAAAAATCAAATTTGATTTTAACTTCCCTTCTGTTCTCATCCGATACGGCGCCGATGTACCATGCACCGTTTTTTTCTCGTGCAATTACGACGTAATCTCCAATCACGGCGTTAAGTGCAATTGTCGTATCCCAATCTGTCGGCACATTTTTAATAAACTCAAATGCGGGATTATCTTTATAATTCTCTATTAGATCCGCCGCCATTTGAAACGGACTATAAAGCACAACATAAAGTGCAAGTTGGTTAGCCAAAGTCGATTTTACAAATTCATCTTTTTTGTACTGATCATATTTCAAATCGAAAATTCCGGGTGTGTAATCCATTGGTCCAGATATGCCACGTGTAAAAGGTAAAACCGTTACGTGTTCGGGTGGATTTCCAACACTCCACGCATTCCATTCCATTCCACGAACGCCTTCACCGGTCATTAAGTTTGGATAGGTTCTGCAAAGACCAGTTGATTTAATCGGTTCATGAACGTCAAGCATAATTTTATATTCGTAAGCTTTTTCCATCACGTGATTATAATGGTCGATCATTTTTTGCCCGTAATGATAACCATCGGGACGAATCGGTCCGGCGTAACCGGTTTTGACAATATTAACACCGTTGTCTTTATAAAATTTTAAAGCTGCATCTAATTGTTTTTCATAGTTCAAGTAATCACCACCTGTTTCGTGATGACCAATCAACGAAATATTTTTTGATTTTGCATACTTCGACAATTCTTTGAGATCGAAATCGGGATAACATTCGGTATAAGAAAAAGCGCCGTTACCTTTGCCCCACATTTCCCATCCTTTGTTCCAACCTTCGGCAAGCACCGCATCAAAATTGTTCTTCGAGGCAAAGTCAATATATCTCTTTACGTTTTCTGTTGTCGCGCCATGTTTCGGTCCCGTTACCCACGAATTTTTATTGAGATGCATCGCCCACCAAACACCGACATATTTCCCAGGTTTTATCCAATCAAAATTTTTATCTGCCGGCTGAGGATTCAGATTTATAATGATATTTGATGAAATTAATTTTTCCGCATTCGGGGTAATAATTATTACTCGCCACGGTGTGTCAAACGGTGCGGTTTGTTTTACTCTTATTCCATCAGGCCAGGGAACTAAAACAGATTGGAAAGAATTTGGGAGAGAGCGATTTCTTTCAAGAGTCATGCTTGAATATTTTTTAAGTTCGGCTTCGTGGATTACAACACACGTTCCCTTCTTTGTTTGAAGGGTTACCGGTGTGTGAACCCCCATCATTTTATCAAGATTCGTGTTGCGGTATGTGTATTCTTCGCTGTCGTAATCATTTGGAATCCACCATGCAGAAAAATTACCGGCGAAATTAAAGTACGTCTGTTCGTCTGTTATCTCAAAGTAGTTATTTCCTTTTTGTTCATTAAAATGATATTTGAATGCAACACCGTCGTTATATACTCTAACAATTAATTTTATTATTCTCGAAGGAGGAACTTTTTCTTCAAGCGTAAAAGTTAACTCGTTGTACTCGTTCAATATATTTTTATTTTGTCCCCACACCGGTTTCCAAACTTCGCTGAATTTATTTGTTACAAAATCAATACAAGAAAAATTTGAAAGTTCGGATTGATTCTTAAATTTGAATCCCAGCGAAGAGGGCGCAATTATCTTTTCATCTCCGTAGATAACTTCATAATAAGGCACACCTTCACGAAGAGAAAATGAAAGCATTATCCGTCCGTCTGGTGAAATAATTTTGTGTTCGTCAGAAGCGAAAGCTACCGAAATTATGATCAATACTGCGAATAACATTTTCATTAAGTTAATTTTCATGCTAAACCTTACGCCTTTAATTAACCGGAATAATTCTAAGATGATCGATCAACGCTTCATTCTTTTCCCCGTGCATATTAACGTTTACCGGGAGGTATTTTAATTCAAATCGGGATATTCCTTTTTTCAAAAAACATTTAATCGAATTTGAATATCCCCAGTTGTTCCAAACGTTATCACCGCGCTGCGGTAAAACGATAGTTGATGCCAACTCATCATTTATGTACAAAGTGCGGATTCCGCAGGCATTAAATGTATTGATCGGCCCGTTGCCGTTTGCGTATTTAAAATCGATCCGGTAATAACCCTCGCGATTTATTTCTTTTGTAAAAAGAATATTGGTATTGTTCGTTGAAGTTGTTCTGATATATTTTTTTCCGGATAAACCATCACTACCGGATTCAAACGAACCATTTGATGCTTTCACTTCAAAATCATTTTCGTTTAAAATCATAACCGGTTCGGACATGAACGATTCGTAACCGTCTTTATCAACAGCCGCAACAGAATATTCATCAACAATGTTTTTGGGTGTAACTGAAAAAGATTCTTCTTTGACTTCTGCTATCTTGAAACCATTTTGAAATACTTTATAGTATTCGGCGCCTTCAATTTTTTGCCAGTTTAACTTACTAGTTTTGATATCAATAATCGGGGTAGATGGAGCAAAATGGTTTTTGACAAGATTAATTTTGCCGCCGATGCTTTTATTATCCAAGAATAATTCAATTGTATGTTTGCCAGAAATATTTTTCGATATCGAAACAGTCTTAACTTTCTTACCATCAAGCAGAGCATTAACAATTTTTGATCCAAAGCCGTGAACAGTTATATCAAGCGATGCATTTCTATATTTAAAATTTGTGAGCTTTTTATCACCGCCGAATTTTTCCGGAACAAAGGGAGAAATCTCCAAACCTTTTTCGTTTAGATCGATACCGAACATTACCCGGTAAACCGTTGCAAGATTTCCGGCAATACTCCAGAGCATCCTGTCAGAATTAATTTCTGTCCCGTCAAAATGACCATTATCTGCAACCATGTTTTCTTTATTAGTAAGGAATAAGGATGCCGCGCGGTAAATTACATCCATCCCAAACTGAACAGCGGTTTCATTCTTCACTTTCGAAGCAGCCCATGTCCAGTAGCTTACAACAAACGGCCATATCGTGTTATTGTGATAAGGAGGAATATTTTTTATCTGCGGAAAGATACAAGTTGGTCCATATTCAACAACCGGCATTTTTTCAAATATGTTTTTACTTTTTTTCTCATCGGCAATATTAAACAAAACCGATAAAGCTTCGCCAAGCGCTTCCGACTTTTGGGAAACATAATTGTAATTTCTTCCGTATGTAAATTGCCCGAAGTAACCTTTATCATTGAGCCATAATGATTTGTTAATTGCTGTTTTTAAGTTTGCTGCTAATTTATTGTATTCACCTTTACTGTTTCCGAGTTCATTTTCCATCAAAGATAAGATTTCCAATGTGCGGTAGTGTAAAGCATTTGTGCCAAGGCATGATGATTTATAAATATCTTTCGGATCCATCCAAAGCGGATAAGTTTGTTCACGCCAATCCAGGAAAGAGGATTCACCAAACACGAGATTTGTGTTTTTGTCATAAGCATTTTCAATATCCGCATCAACGGATTTTTTAATTATTCCGTATGCAAGTTTAAGCCATTCGGAATCGCCGGTTACAAGATATACTTCCCATGCGGCAACAGCCCAAACAACTCTATCCGTAGAAATCGGCCATGAGCCCCCCGTACCGGTATCTTGAATAATTCTACCGTTACTTACTTTTCTCAACAAACTTTGTTTTGCAATATCCGGCTTAATCAGAGCGAGCGAAAGGAAAATACTGTAGCTAATATCCCGCGTCCACACCCCGTGCCATTTTGCTCCGGCCATGAAAGTTGAATCGGGTCGGATATCTAGCAATAACTCTTCCAGCGCCATATTGTAAAGCGCTTGTTGAAGAACATTTTGAGATTCAAATTTAGGGAATTGTGAAATATCATTTTTCAATTGCCAGACCGCATTTCCTTCTTCATCGATAGAGCGGTAGTCGTTTGTTTTGAAAACTATTTTACACTCGTAAATCCCATCGCCATCGGGATCAGTCATTTTATATTGAGGATCTTTTTGTATCTCGCCGAAATTCCAAGAAAGTGGCTCGAAATCTCCCGCAATAAACAATCCTTCAAAATTATCTTTAGTAATTCTGCTGCCGTTGTATGTATCAAAGTATCCCTTTTCTTCAAAGGATTTCAAGACAACTCTAAAATCCACCCTGAATAGAACAAATATTTTGGAATTCTTCGGAAGGAATTCGTTTTCAATTTTCGCAATTTCTTTTTCACCATTTAATTCATTTCCGAACTCAAAAACAGGAGTGACGTAATTTTTATTCTCCGGTTTTAGAAGTATGAAATGATCATCGGTCGGTTTTCTTTCGTTATCCGCACCGTTGATGCTGAATTTAAATTGAATTACAGCACTGGTACTTTTTGTAAACCCGTCTTTGTAATTCGATTTAATCTTAGTTGACGATTCCGCAACAGATTTATATGATTTTTGTATTGCAGCATCGTTGCCAACATCAAACGATTTCTGCGCTAAAAGTTCCGGGTGAAATATTACACATAACAATAAAATTACAACTAAATTCCAAAAGACTTTTTTATTCATTATAACAGTATCAAAGTATTGTGCAAAATTAGAATTAGAAAATCAGAGGAGACTTATGTATGTCTCCTCTTGATTTATACTAACCATGAATTATTTTAAGAGCATCATCTTCTTTGTAATCAAACTAGATCCGTTTGACAGACTATAAAAATAAATCCCGCTTGATAATGAAGCTCCGTTAAATCTTACTTCATATGTACCGGCAGTTTGTTGTGTATTTACCAATTCCATAACCTTTTGACCAAGTATATTATAGATACTTAGATTTACATTCGCCGGTTTACTAATTGCATATTTAATTGTTGTCGAAGGGTTGAATGGATTTGGGTAATTTTGTTCTAACACAAAATTATTGGGGATCATTTCATCAATTTGTCTCACATCCGTAGTGGAATTATAATATTGGGACCAAACATCAAGAAACTCAATGATGCCGGATGCAGTTTGTATAAGTCTACCCATATGATCCTGACCCAAATTTCCTTCATTGTCCATTGGCTTTGCCCCATTAATCAACTCACAGCCTTTATAGTATGCACCGTATTTATATGCAAATCCTCCCGATTGTGAACCTGATGGAAATTTAATAGCTCTTGACCATATTTTATCTCCTGCAACTTTGTCTCCTCTTATTCCGGAATCATTCATCGCAAACATTGAACCATCCAATGTATCGCTTGGAACAAATGGTCCATTTACTGAACCACCGAACACATCATGATCTCCACGAATTCCTATGAACTCGATAGAGTCAACTGGAATTAAAGAATTATCATAGTAATTGCGTGGTTGATTATTCATATCAACTTGAAACAGGATAGTCATTTCACTTTCCAGTACTGGACCTAATGGGAAAAAATATGGGGTAAAAGGACCTAGCTCCACTTCTGCACTATCTTCTCTAAAAACATAATATCTACCATTGCTGCCTTCCCATCCCATATTTCCAAACCTTGTATCGGGACCACCTTTGAATTTCCAGCGTAATGAGTCCCCAATTACTTTAGCAGTATCTAATTCTACTACGATAGTTGTCTCATAAATAATCCCAGGTTCTAATGGATTTTGATGCATAAATCGAGTATTATCATTACCAATTACTAAGCTATTATCATCCCAAGTAAATCCCTCAACGCGTACAAAATCACCCTCGGCAGGGTCGAAATAGCCCAAACCACTTCCATATATACTTGATAAATCCAACTTAATATGAAGTGTATTTTGGGGACCTCCAACTGAACCAGTTTCACCTTTAAATTGGATTTTGGGAACAACTGGATCAAGATTAATAATGGAACCATCAGGTTGAATTATAAATGGATACCCATCATAACTTGCATCAAATCCACTCTCCCAACCTCCGTTTTCAAAAAGGAAAGATGGCCAGGCCATTAACTTCCATCTTATAGAATCTCCAACTGTTAAACCACTGCTAGATGGTATAGTAAGAACAATAGTAGTTTTAAATATTGTTGGATTGGCAGGGTCAGGCAACATAATTCTACTACCACTCAAATCATTGTCCGACAATCCTTCTCCCCAGACTAGTCCTTGAACCATGATTGAATCTTGCGCAGAATCAAATCCCGCAGCTATTAACGAACTCATATTTGCACTAAAGGTAACCGTATTAATTATTTGTGCAAACGAAATTCCATTATAAATAAATAGCACAACAATAAATAACGAGTAAATTCTTTTAAGCATTTTCTCTTCTCCTTTATTATTATTAAAGTAGGTTATTAAAACACAATAGATCGATTAAATTTTTTTGAGCATTTTCTCTTCTCCTTTCTTATTATTAAAGTGGGTTATTAAAACCCAATAGATATAGAAAATCTATTTAGGTTGTTCCATTCTCCAAAATCAAGGAATGCATATTCAACGGATAATTTCAATCCACTAATCAAATACTTAATACCCGCGCCAAAAGTAAGACCTTCTTGAGCACGTTCTTTAAATAAACATGATCTTCCTCCACGAATAAAGAAAAGATCATTCCATTGTAGTTCACCACCAAGGTTCAAATAAGTGTTTTGATTATTAGGTACTTTTGCATCAAAAGCAACAAGAAATCCTAAATTTTCAATTAGCCCCAATTCCCATGCACCTCCCACAGAAAATACCAGCGGTATTTCCCATTTATCAGTGGAAAGAGTAGATGTTATAACTGAATTATTATAATTGTATGATTGATCTATATCAATAGGTCGGAGAAGATCGTTTCCATCTAATTGCATCTCTTTACCAAAATTGGAAATGGACATACCGATATTAAAACCCTTCATTTGGGTTTTGAATAATAGACCGACATCGAATGCAAAAGTACTCGCACTTTCATTCCAAATTCTTTGATGAATATACTTTACTGAACCGCCAACTGAAAAACGATCGGTTAGATTATGGCTATACGAAAGATAAATTGCTAAATCTGCGGCATCCCAAGTTTCTCCTGTCCCTTCGGGGTAATCTACTGTAGTGATAGGTTCCGCTCCATAATTCATGTTTATTACTGAAACTGCTACATAATCATTATCACTAATTTTAACACCAACACCTACCCAGCTATGCTTTAAATCTAAAAGCCAATCTGAATAATTAACATTAAATTCATTGTTACTTAATAGTGATAGTCCAGCGGGATTCCAAAATGCAGCAGTTATATCGTCAGCAACAGCAACAAAGGCTCCTCCCATAGCAACAGCCTTAGCACCTACGGGGATTGTTAGAAATTCAGCTGCAGTTGTTCCAACTTTATTTTGTCCATATTGTAAAGAGATGAATGTTAACCAGACTATGTATGTTAGCTTTTTCATGATATCCATACTTGTTATTTAATCAATGCGATTTTTCCAAATTTCTTTTGTCCCGTTTCAGGAATTTCAACAATATAGAAGTAAACTCCGAAAGCAACATCAAGCCCTTCCTCTGTTCTTAAATCCCAAGACGCACTTCCATCTTCATAGTTACCATCATGGTAAATAGTTCTTACAAAATTTCCAGCGCTGGTATAAATTGATATTTTACTATTAGCAGGAAGATGAATAAACTTAACTATTCTTTCCCCTCTTCCTTTTATTTGGGAAGGGAGCGGATGTTCGAAAATATTAGAGACGATATACGGATTTGGAACTACCTTAATACGATCAATCTGATCAGCAACTGATTTTTTATCTATCGTTGAAGAATGAGTCTCAAAAACAAATTTATCTTGTACAGTAAATGGTCTGATAATAGAGATGTAGAGGGTATCACCAGAAGCTGGTATTCGAGTATCTTTTCCTATAAAGTTTATCGACCACGTAAAATAGTTCTGATCAGTTGTTGCCATAATTATTCGATCACCACCAGATAAAATTGTATCGTTTGAGATAAATGCAAAAGGTACATGAAAAACTGAATCGTGATTTGTAATATTCAATAATTCAAAATTTACTTTTTTTGCAGGTAGTGGCATTTTCATTAAATTTGCCGTGGATTCTTTATTATATAGGTCGGAAAAAACTAACGCATAATCAGCTAATTCAACTATTCCTTTTGGATAATTCGGAAAATCAAAAATTTGAATATTGAATTGAAGATTTTTCTCTGATGGGATATTCCAATGGGTTACGTCACTATTTACTTTTATACTATCAGGATGCTGAAATCTTACATCGAAGCGTAGCATAACACCGTCAAAAACATCATTATTATCTGCTTTGAAGTGCAAATTTTTTAAAAATATTTCCTTGCCTGAAGAAATATTTTTAACACGGTAAGCATACGCTATAGGAGTACCATTAATAAGAGAATCAATAAAGCTTACCTCATATTCGGCATCCAGAACTTTAGCGGGATCCAATACTTCGTAATAAGGTATGGTAGTAGAATTACCGCTCAACCTTGTTAGCATTTGTCTGGTTTCTGGTGGCTGATAACCAGCAACCGGTGCATTTGGTACTACAACAGCACAGTTAATATCGGGTGAAAAATTACCGCTTATATCGACAGATATATAATGAGAGTTTACCGCCGGGAAAAGATTTTTTTCCGTATCCCCCTTATTATAAGCAACAACAGCATAAAAATATGTAACGCCGTTTTTAACATCGGTATCTATAAAAGTATTTTTAATACCGGTATCATCACCTAAATAAAAAGGTACACCGTTTCTTAATTCATTTAATTGTTGGCTAGGTACAAAAAGTCCTTTAACTCCGTCAATAAGATCGAATTGAGCCAAAGGTTTTAATCCTTGTGGATTTCCATCTTTATCAGAAATTTTCATTATATCTGAGAAGGTAGGATCAGTCGATTTATAAATCATGTACCCTTCAAAATCAATATTTTTAGTGAATGTATTGCTCGTAGTTTCAGCAATTTTATTCCAATAAAGGGTAACTTTGTGATCACCTGGTACTGCTGTAAGTGTGGGTTTTGAAGGTGGTTTAGGGAAATTGTAATTGGCATTATATATCATTTGGGCAATTCTTTTTGTTTTTATAGTAGATTCGTAGTCGTCACCAAAGCAGAACGCGATAGAGAATCTTTCTGTATTGTTGGGAAGAATTGGGAAATAGCCTGATCCATAGATAAAATCTCCATCTTCACCTTTACTAGCGATGTTATTTCTAACCGAAGTGGGAACATCAAAATATCCGGGTCTCAATCTACGCCACATATCATTTTCGTCACTCATAGTAATGTCTCCCGCAGGTACAAAATATTGAAAACTTGTCAACCCAATCTGATCCGATTCGTCTACGTCAGTCTCGTCAAAATTCGGTTCACCATGTGTTGGAAAACCATCATTCTCACCTTGATCACTTGTGTTTCTTTTTCCATCAGCACCGACATCGTCAAATAAATGAAAGTTCTCATCAAATAAAAAAGTACCTGTAGAAGGATCTTTACTCCAATCGTCATCGTTGTCAATTCCGTCATCCCTGGCTTCATCTATCATTTTATATTTTCTATCAACATTCTCTAAGTAGTTTTTATATTTTACCGGATTAAGAGTATCTATAAGAACTGCATTTGATTTAAAATCTTTTTTATATTGTCTGTAATGTATTTGGTAATTCTCATCTATAATTCCATCGAAATCATTATCACATCCATCATATGCATTTCTATTCAGCACACCGTTCTTATCGATGTTACCTTCTACTAAAACTGTTGAATCGGGAACCAAAGTAAATTCTTTTCCTAAGGAAACAACATTTACAGGATAATTGGGCATTAAAAATTCTGTTCGTTGATAAGTACTTTTATCTATTAATATTAGTTTTTGGCCTGCTCTTAAAATCTTCGGTTCGAAATCCTTATCATTAAAATATGGAGCGTTGTCTTTACTATCCCCGTCGTTATCAATACCATCGTATTTATTCCCTGGAGATTCAAGAAAAGCGTAAGCAACATACCCAACATCATAAGGAGTTGGTTTCCAATCTGGATTTGCTGAAGGACGGATATAGTTGTCAAAATCCCACGTATATGTTATATTATCTCGTATGTTAAAGTATGAGGCATCATCATTCCATTCGTCTCCCGGTAGACCGACATAGGTACCAACAAGCGCTCCGAACACGACTTGATTATAGACAGTTGTGCCAATATTAGAAATTTGATATAACCAAAAGATTACATCTTGAGCAAGAAAATCTGACCACTGAAGTCCTCTAACTGCCATCCTCAAACCTTGCCCTTTTCGCGTTGGATCAGTACTGTCTGGCAAAAAACCATAATTCAAAAACATTTTCTTGTCATTATTATCATCCATCATATAATAACTTTCTTGATCGGCATTCATCTGACCTCTTCCAAAGTAACCGTTCCATTCTGCATTACCATTCTCATCTTTCCACGTGGGTTGATCTGGCCAAAAAGGCGGCCAAGTCTCAGGCAGATGACTCATCGCAACACCTTTTGATCTTCCTAGATTAGCTGAACTAGCAAATCCTGGGATTGGTTGAAAGGTCCAAGGATCACCACCACCCGGCGAATAATCACCGCCACCAGGTCGATCGACGTCTGTGATTATTACAGAATAAACAGTGTCTTCTTTACTATCGCTGTTATAATCCCTATAAGGTAATCTCACCCCTATTAATGGTGAGACATCCCCCACATATTTATTTGAAGGGTATTTCCATGCACCTGCAGGCCCATTATTACCAGGTTGAGCAATCACTCCCCAATTATTGAATACCGTTATAACTCTGTTTCCATCGTGAATACCTACTTCGTGTGATGTTGCTGAACCACGACCAATTTGCTGCGCTGTTATTAGATTTGCACTTAATATTAGAAAAAAGAAAATTATTTTAACCTTGATCATTGTGACTCCAATTTACTTGAGAAGTAAAATGAAAATCCAAACTCAACTCTTCTTGGTTCAGAATAGTAGGTTGGATTTCTATAGTATTCATCAACTGAATTTATAATGTCCGGATTATCATCTCTTTTGCGGTAATATTCATTGATAGTAAAATCGGCTGTGCCGCTATCACTGTAAACATTCAACTGATTTTTTATATCGAAAACATTATAGATTCTGGTGAAAAGTGATAATCTCAACTTATCACTTAAGAGAAAATCATAATAAAGTCTTACATCAGCATTTAATGTATAAGGTTTCTTCCCACTATTGTTCAATAATTTTGAAAGAGTCATCGATTGATCTGGTGTATATGGAAACCCGCTTCCATATTGAAAGAGAATACTTCCACCCCAACTAGATGGATTCGCATAGGTTAATGACAAATTTACAGTATGAGTTTGGTCCCAATCTAATGATATAAGCTGGATTTCAGGTTCTTTCCCAGAAACCATCTGGTCTCTGGTTGCATTTGGATCAGAAGCATTTCCTTTTGCAGATTGAAAGGTATAATCAAGTCTTGCTGACCATGACCCACCGAAACTCTTATTCACAGAAAGTATCAATCCTTTTACAAAACCAAAATCACTATTTACATATTTACTATATCTACTACCACCGCCATATAATTCAATTTCATCTGCACGTGTACCCGTTAAATTTCTAATATCTCTAAAATATGCAGTAACATCAATTACGACATCTTCGGCAAGAGCTTGCTGTAGTCCGATTTCACCACTGATTGTTTCTTCCGGTTTTAAATCAGGATTACCTGCAATTCCCAAATTACCTGTACTGTAACCGAATTTATATCCAGGGTTAGCATATAGTAGTGAGTATTTGGGAATCTGATAGAAATGTCCGTAAGAAAAGTGAACAACACCTGTTACTGTTATAGGAAATGCAAAACCGATACGCGGGCTAATGGCAATTTTATCAGTTGCATCTTTATACCAATAAGTTTTCCGTTCATCGAGCGATTTTAGTATATTTTCTGGTTTTCTTGGGCGGTAAATATCGGGATCATTTGGATCGGTTAGTATTTTTCCATCCGGTGAAAAATAATCCAATCTAACTCCAATGTTAATAATCAGATCATCAAATTCAATTTTATCTTGAACATAAGCAGAAAATTCTAAAGGGTTTGTTGTTATCTGGTTGATGCTCAGGTTTTCATTTGCATCATTTGCATCTGGAATCCTCATTCTCACAAAAGGATCGAATGTGATATCCGGGTTTTCCATTCCATCTTCCCCGGCATCATATACCCCATTACCATTCCTATCTTTCCATTTTAATAATCTCATCTCACGATTGTGCAACTTGTTTTTGTCTAATTCAAAGCCGACTTTTAACAAGTGATTTTTATGGATTTGAGATGTTAAATCATACTTAACTGCTAAGTTAGAAGTTTCTCTTTCAATGCGATCATCACGAGTTCCACCTGTTAAAAAACTGGGAGATTCGGAAGGAGCTTGTTGAAGTAACAAATCATTTGTCCATCTTGGATCGTTGATATCTTTATAAACATAATGTTCATAATTTTTATAGTAGTAGGAAAGGTTTACCCTATAAAACGTGTTGGCTCCCAAAGTGTGCGTTAAACTGAAAAAGTTTGTCGTTGCCCATTGGAATCTATTTAAATCACCATCTGGGTTATATGCATAGGCGTGATTATATTCCTTGAATTTTTCCTTGTTAAACATTGATGTAAGACTAAGCTTAATATTTGGGATTGTTATTAATGAGAGTTTTCCGTGTAAACTAATTCTATCACTAGAATTCATCGGCACATATTCGCCGTCTCCAGTCTGTTGGATTGAATATCTCTCAGCACCAACCCCTTCTGGGTTAGTCATTTTCGTAATATCCCACGGATTATAAACGCGCTTCCCATAATAATAACCGTCATCATATATATACCTGGCAGTCATAAAGAAGTACAAATTATCATTTATCACCGGGCCACTTAAACTTCCTTCATAATTTTTTATTGAAAAGGGATTTATTTTATCAATGTTCCTAAAAACATTTGTATGGTTACTTAAATGGTTTCCGATGTACGTTGTAATGGTACCGGTGAATTTATTGTTCCCTTCTTTAGTTGCTAGATTTACAACTCCGGAAAGCGCTTTTCCGTATTCCGCATTAAATGCTCCGCTAATAAACTGTAATTCCTGAATAGCATTTATATTGACATCAACAACCATAGAACTATCGTAAAGATCTGTCACGGAAACCCCATCGATGGTATAAAGGACTTCTCCTCGTCTGCCGCCTCTCACACTTTGTCCCACAATTCCGGCTTGCAATTGAAGAACATCTTTGAATTCGGTTACTGGAAGCGCGGCCATATCGCTGCTGTTTATTATTGCAGTTGATGATGTAAGATCTTTCGTAACAATATTTTTTGGTGCTACTACAATTATTTCCTTGCCTAACTCGATATTCTTGGATACCAAATCAAAATTTAGAATTGTTGTTAAGTCGCTGGACACATTGACTTCCTTATAAATGAAGTTTTGATACCCGATTGCAGAAGCTTTTATTTCATACTTGCCCGGCGGGACATTTAATATTATATAATTCCCGTCTAGATCGGCGGCGGCCCCAATATTAAGCCCCTGAATGATAATATTAACATATGGTAAACCTTCCCCCGTTTTACTGTCTTTCACGAAGCCTTTGATTTTTCCCGTTTGCCCGTAAGATGGAAATGTAGAATAAAGGATTAATAAGATCAGAAAAGGAAAGGATTTTTTAATAAGATGCATTTTTACTCCCAAGAGAATCGGCTTTATCAATTAGGTTTTATTTTTGATGCCTTTGGTTTATTGTAATTACTTCCATTTTTTTTGTATTACTTTTTCTAATTTTCATTTCAAATCAACTTTATGGAAATATTGGGAATTGTTAAACAATTTTATCAGCGCAAGCGATTTGTCAATTCTATCTTTTGCTAATGATGAAATAATTGTTATTCCTAAAAGTATTTGATTGAACCTGCCTATCCGGCAGGCAGGAAAGAATTTCTTCTCTCTAAAAACTCTTAGCATGCTTAAACCTTCCTGATAAAATTTATCAACTGAATTTTGGGAGCAAATTTTAAATAGCTGACTAACAAGATTATACTTGAAGAAAGCAAGAAAATAATTATTGACACTTGAAGAGCCGTTATATTAAAAAACGGTAAAAATATTTTTTCAATTATTGAAAATGATTTTGCATACAGCTCGAGCATTATTCGGAATATTGCTGCTGCTTCACCGATGATAAGCCCGGAAAGCATGCCAGCATAAGTTGTTCTTTTATAGAAAAATACAAAGGCAAAAGCTGCAGCTAACGGTGTGGCTGTATAAATTTGATATCGTAATAAATTAATGTAGAGCTGCGGGTTTTTCAGATCTATAAATGGAACTAGAAAAATAATACTAATGACAAGGATGAAAATTATAAAACGTCCAATTAGAACAAGCTTATTTTTATTATTTATTCCATGGCGTGATTCAAAAAAATCAATAGTTATTAATGTAGAGGTAGAAATCAAAATAGAAGAAAAAGATTGTATAAGAACTAAAGATAAGCTGAATAGAATAACAAGACGTAAAGTTGTAGAAAAATTTTCGCTGTTAATTAATGAGGAAAATATTTTATCCCAGCTAATATCCGTCGTTAACACGCTTGCTATTAATCCAAGGGAAGCAAAAAATACAACTGGAATTAGTTTTAGTACAAAGCTAAAGGTAATTCCCTTTTTAATGGTATAATAATCAGAGCCGGCGAGAATTCTCTGAGTAATATGCTGATCTGTGCACCAATACCAGAATCCTGCAATTGGAGCAAAAAGAATTATTTCGATCCAACTTACATCTCCAAGATAATCAAGCTTAGCAAAGTTAAAGCTGCTGTTTGATACGTTGACGAATATTCCTTCCAGGTTTCCAAACTTTGTAATACCAAAGATTACTAATAGTATTGTGGAAATTAGTAACAAAGCGGATTGGAAAAACTGAATTTTTATAATTGAAGTTAATCCTCCGGTGACAGTAAAAATACCGGATATTAATATCATTAATAAAATGAATGCATTAAAATTCCAGCCGAGAATATCATAAAACAATATTCCTACGGAAAGTAATATTAAAGATAGTCTAAAAGAAAGGGAAGAAATGATTGATAAGGCAGAAAGTATTAGACGAGCTTTTTTATTGAAAAGCTTTTCAAAAATTTCATTTACAGTAGTGGTCTTTTCTTTTATGAACATGGGGAGAAGATAATACCCGAAAACAAAGAGAAAAACCATAGATACAATTTCAATTGGAATTATTGCCCACCAGGCAAAGAGACTTAGTGAAACTGCGATCAAGAAATACTCACTAAAAGAATTTGCAGCGAAAAGAGATAGCCCTATACTTATCCAGTTTTCCTTCTTATTAGCAAAAAAATATGCAGGATAATTACTTCCTACTTTCCTTGCGGAGTATAATCCGATTACTAAAACCAAAGTCAAACTTGACAGGATTACAATATTTTCATATGAATTTAAAATATTCACAGCTTTCAAAAATTTTAATGTATCATTATAATCCAAAGAATATGCCAATGGGAATAAATAGATAATTAGGAAAAATTGGATGCAATATTTAAATACTGACGATGTGACTTATCATAAAGGATAATGCATGATTGTCTTTTAGGATAAGAATTCTAATGGATATAATTCTAAGCAGAAGTGTATGAGGAAATTCAAAAAGAAAAGAGTAAGTCCCAAACTTGATTCGGGATTAAAAGTTAAAAAAAATAAATTCTTTTCAATTTTTTTACATAGTACCACCTCAAATTAATTATGATCAACTATGGAATTTTATTTTAGACCTAACTCTTTACACAAGCGATGATAGTTTGGTGGAGCTAAATTAAGCTTCTCGGCAGTTTCCGTATCGGATAAAGAATTATCTCGAACAAAAGAAAGATACTTCATTTTAAAAATTCTTTTAACCTGATGCAGGGGCAGAATTTCTTTTGTCTCCAACAAATTTTCAAAAAGATACTCCATGCTTATATTTTTTGTCGGCAGTTTTATAAGAGCATGTTTTATATCATCTGTAGTTATAACATCCTCCGAATCAAAAAGGAGGCGTTGTATTACATTTTTCAACTCTCTAACATTTCCAGGCCACTCATACTTGGTAAGCATGTCGATAGCCTCATGTTTAAGAGACGGTTTTTTACGCTTTGTTTCTTCACAATACAATTCCATAAAGTAATCAAGAAGCAAAGGAATATCGTCTGCTCTTTTTTTTAAATCAGGAACATTTATTTGAATGACATTCAGCCTATAATATAAATCACGACGAAATCTGTTTTCCTCAATTTCTTTTCCAATATCTTTATTTGTAGCGGAAATAATTCTAACATCTGTTTTTACCTTTTCGGTACGGCCAATTTTTTCAAGTTCACCTTCCTGCAAAACTCTTAGAAGCTTTACCTGTAAAGAAAGAGGGAGTTCTGCTACTTCATCTAAAAAAATTGTTCCGTGATTAGCTATTTCGAAGAGACCAGGTTTGTTTTTGTTTGCGCCGGTAAATGCCCCTTTTTCATAACCAAAGAGTTCGCTCTCTATAAGATCATGCGGTATGCTGCCGCAATTAATGGGGATAAAGTTTTCAAATTTCCTTTCACTATTGTAATGGATATTTGCAGCCACCAGCTCCTTCCCAGTTCCTGAAGCTCCACATATCAGAATGCTGGCATTGCTGTTGGCGCATTTCGATATCCGCTTTTTTAAATTCTCAATTTCAACTGATGAGCCGACAATTTTTCTTTTTTCCAAAATTTCATCAATGCCTTTTGATAGCTTGTTTTTGGATTTTGTTCTTTCCTGTTCAATTTTTCTTTTTTCAAATGCATTAACTATACTTAAGATAAAGTCGGTTGGCTGGTAAATATATTGCATATCTCCAGGATACTTTGTGCAATACCAGTATGCACCCGCAGAAATAAGATCATTTGCATAATCAAGATTGGCGATATTAAGCGTGATCTTAGTAATTACAATTATCTGGTATAGCGGATCGATTTCTTTTATTCGTTTAATTAATGCCTCCCCCATTAGTCCACCTGATATTTGATAGTCCATTACAATTACATCATAATTAGAGGGATTATTTTTCAACAGTTCAATGGCTTCAATTCCGCTGGAAACAGCCGAGATGATTTTAATGCTGTCATTAAAAGGTCGTATTGTATTTTCAACACGTTTAATATCGTATTCTTCATCTTCAATAAGTAAGATTTTTATTTCTGATTTTGAGTTTAACATATAGTAGTCACATTTATTAAATTTGTAAAGTTATTATAAACTGGCAGCCGCCATCAATATTTTGTGCATCAAGTTGCCAACCGCATCTTTCTTTTGCCATGGTATAAGCGAGATAACAGCCGTAGCCGCTGTTTCTCCCCCTTTCTGATTTTGTTGATGTATTCTCAAGGAAAGCTTTTTTTATTCCTGAAGAATCTTCTTCTAATAATTCTTTTTTTATTCCGGCGCCGTTATCTTGAATAATAATCCTAGCTGAACTGGTGTCAGAGAAATACTCGGTTTTTATTGTGATAATTAAATTATTTACACATGCATGATCAATACTGTTCTGTATTAGTGGTTCAATAATTTCCCAGATAACATATTCATTAATTTGCAGACAGGGAAGTTTTTCATCAAGCTCAAGATTAAATTTCACAATTTCAATAGTACTTTTTGCTCTCAGAAAAATATTCTTTGTAATAAATCGAACTAGTTCATTTAGATTAGTTTGAAATAACGGATTTCTTATCGTTTGAATTGTGGGTTCATACCATTTCATATCATAAATAACTCGCGAAACGAAATGAGCATATTTCATAATGCGGTATTTTATTTCATCCAGTGTATCAGCGGGTAATTGCATTATATCCTCTTTTATAAAGCCCATAATTTTTTCGGCTTTATGATGAGTATGATAAATTCTCTTTGTAAACATTGCTTCATTTTCGTGTATAACTTTTTCCTTTACACGGCTTTCGTGTTCTTCAAGAAGCTTTTGCTGTACTTTGTCTCTTTCCTTAAGAGTGTATGATGATACGTAATACATTCCCAACAATCCAAAAATAATCAGCGAAGAATATATTATTCCCATTTCATCGTAGCCCGCAGCAATTTCTTTGGTTATCTGTGTTAGGTCAGGGGCATACTTCATATACAATATTCCAACGTATTCACCTCTGGGAATGAACGGCACGAAAATATAGAAAGTGCTATTATCTACCAAAACGCTTTTAATCCTTTCGGTTGCGAAAACTTCATTTTTAAAATTTTTATAGAGCTTAATAGTTTCATTATTAATTCCGTTTGTTGATAAAGGAAGCGGCCATTGGTTATCGTACAGGTATGAATACAAAACATCACCGTCTTTTATCGAATATATTTTTTTGCCATCGGAAACCAGTAAAGAAATTTCCCGAACATTTTGCTGTGGTATTTGCTGGCTTAATACAATGTTAAATGCTCGAATAATTTTTCTCTTTTCTTCAGGCTGAAGAACATCCACCGGCTTTACTGTTTCAACAATTAACTCCAGCGAAGTAGTAGTAATATTTGCAAATCTTTCTGCTGAATCCCGTTTATACCATTCCTGTGTTTTTGTTAAAAATTTATTAACTGACACCTTATTTACGAATGAGATGCCCATTTGAAAAATTAACAGCACAAAAAAGAAAACAGTTAAATGTTTAAACTCAAAACGGTAGTTTTTGAAACTTTCAAAAAAATATTTTTTCATAACTTCACTTTAGAATTATCTTATTAATACCTGTCCTAGGTAAATTTTCTCTGAGGCTTTTTTTAGCGCATCTTCTACTGAAATCTGCTTCTTAATTGCAAGATAAAGATAATAAGAAATTATATCTGATACTTTTGTGTAATCTTCTATAAACGGGCGACAAAATCCATTGTTTAACAGTTGATATGCAAAAGCAAGATTTTTATTTTCCGCCAGATAATTTTCCTCTTTATAAATACCTGCATTAACCGGTAATGTCTGTCTCGCTTCAAAAATTCTTTTTTGATTTTGTCTGCTTATCATAAATTTTATGAATTTAACAGCTTCCTTCTTATGATTTGAATATTTCGAAACCATAAAATTCCATCCGCCTAAAACATAAACCGGGTTTATATTTTTAAAATGTGGCAAGGCAGCGATCTCAAGATTTTCTACGATTCTCTTATGTAAGGAATCTTTCTCAAATTCTTTAAGAAAGCTTGGCCAGCCTCTTAAAAATATCCCATTATTTTTTAAGAAATAATTGTTGCTTGAGTTTTCCCTGAAAGCTGATACAACAGGCGGAGATATTTTATGCTTATTAACTAAATCCACCAGCATTTGTAATGCCATATAAGCTTCTGGGGAATTTAATTGAATGCGACCATTCTCATAAAGATTTTTTCCTTGTCCTTGCAGAATCTCTAAAAAACTACAAACTAAACCTTCATAATCATCTGCCTGAAAAATATAGAAAGGATTTTTGTTATTATACTTTTTGCCGAGTTCGATAAACTCTTCCCATGAAATAGATTCTTTTAATTTTTTTGTTAATGATTCATGATCAGGCAGTTCGTTTATTAAATCCTTCCTGTAATACATCATCGCAACATCAATATGAATGGGAATGGCAACTAAATGCTCTTTGTAATAACATGATTTTAATGCGATGCTAAGTAAACTATCTTTAAGATAATCACGAAAATATGTGTCTAAAGGCTGAGCCCATTTTGCAAATCTTGGTACCCATATTTGATCGATGGATACGATATCTACTTTATCATTGCTTCTCAAATATCTTGAAAGGATCTCCTTTCTTTCATTTGTAGTAAATTTTTCAAATGGGAGATGAACTGGAATGACTTCAATCTTTCCCTTATTGCTTATATTAAACTCATCAATTAATTCCTTGTATATATCTGAAATATGATCGGTAAAATATATCTTCGCTACGCTTTCGTCGGAAAATGTTCCATCATCAAAAGGATTGAATATATAAATAAATAAGCTTATCAGGGAAGCTGTTAAAAGTGTTATGAAATAAATGGATGGTTTGCTTAGCTTTTTCTCGGCGGTTTTTCTAATCATTTGTCGTTATTTATCATTTTTAGTGAAAAAATTCAAATAGCACTCAAAAAGTAAATTTTTTTTCAATTAATTTATCTCTAATTCTTTAAAATCCGAAATAGAAGATAAAAAAAGTCTCAGGTTATTTGAAAAGCCCAAATCTTTGCTCTCTTTCTGTCTCTCTTACTTCAAAACAAAGACTCAACTATAACTTGAAATCCTAAACAAGTTGTAATGCTATTCTTATATTTCTTTCTTGAAGAGGTCAATCATAATTGTGATTTTTTTTATGCGCACAGGGTTTTGGATATGGATACCCAGCAAAAAAATGTTCTGAAACGATAATTCCCCTTGTATTCTGAGACAAGTTGATCGAAAATGTTTTTAGGTGCGTAATCCATAATCTGTGAGAATATAGTTTTTCCTTGATTCATCCATTGAAGAAGATCTTATAAATGAATATATCGAAATGCCTTCATCTATTTAAATAAAGACTGGAATCGGTTTTAAATGGATGACTCCAACAGCTATAAATATTGAATTGGTTACTAAGAGTAATTCAAGGATTAACGTAAACGAATCTACAAAAACGAGAATGGACTTAATATTAGCTAAACTGGGATTCTATCAAAAAAAATGCGCGTAAATGGTAAAGTTACAAGGGTGTGGGCTGTTAGATTTGTAGCACGTGCATCAATAGAAAATCCGGAAGAGAAATTATTCAAAGATCAAGATGAAGATATCATTTAATATTTTGTTGACAGTGTTTCCGGTGTTGACAGTAATTATATATACTGTCAACAAATCACTAAAGTATAAACAGAATAAAGAGTTAAGTTATGTTTGTTGCTAGTTGCCGATTGTGTACGATGGATGGTTGCCGCTATTTGCTTTTTTTTTACGATTGTTCTTTTGGAATTCCTCCCAATACTTATTACTAATTATTGGTTACACCATCAACAATATACTGTAAGAGTAAATAACAAAAAGGAATAAGGATGTTGCCAGTAACATGTCGACAGCAGTTTGTGTTGCCAGTAAGGGGTCGTCAACAAAATATTAAAGGTTTTTGGATCCTTTTGGCAAGTTCCCATACGGATACAAAATGAGCGCAGGATTTAACTAGGTATTGATTATAAAAGGTTTAACTGTAACTACAATGTATACAATGATTTATAACATAAACATTTCATCCGAAGAGATGGCGGAAATATTAAAAATAAAGAATCGTAACTACATATCGGAATTAGTTGCTGATCATGCTTTTCCTAAAACTGATTATAACAAGTATCCGCTAATTGCTTTTATTCAGAGGTGGATTGAATACCAAGAAGAGCTGCACCAGCTTGAAATTAAAAGAATAAAAGAACGTGATGCAAAAAATAGACTTGATAACGTTAACGCCGAACTAAAAGAAATAGATCTCGCCATCAAGCGTAGTATACTCATTCCGGCTAACCAGTTGGAAGATACGCTTGAAACACAAGCTGCTATCTATGTCAAAAACTTGGAAGCGCTTAAAACCAAAATCCCGAATCTTTTAAACCTTAATAAACAACAAAAAGAAGTGCTCGAAACAGAACTGATTCGTATTAAAGAACAAATTGGAAATTTACCAGCTGACATATCAGCCGCAGCAGTTAGTTTTAAATGATAACATTACAGTTATTATTGGGTGTGTGCGGTGGAAAAGAAAGCCTTTACTTCAAATTGTTGATAAAAAATTTTTTTCAATCGTCTTAGTCAAATTTGAAGTTTAATTTTATATGATTTATGTTTGCAGAAAAGCTTAAAGATTTTTCATGAGATCCAATATTAATTTTAACAGAAAGCAGAATCAGTTTAAAGGGAATGAACTCCCAAAAGCTTCTGATTTTGCTTTTCTGTTATTAACAGGATTTCTTTTAACTCAACTCCTTAATAAACTCCTTAATAACTTATTCAGTAGTAATAAAATCAACCAGGTTTTTAGAAGCGAAAAACCTAGAATTTGCATATTTTTCGAGCTGGCGATGGGACTCGAACCCGCAACCTATTGATTACAAATCAATTGCTCTACCAGTTGAGCTACGCCAGCAAAATTAAGCGCACAAAGCTAATATTATTTTGATTTCTTAGCAAGAATTGAGCATTAAAAATAGATTACTTCACTTCAGTTTTTGCTAAAAACGTCGTATCATTTGAATAAACTCTGAACTGAACCATCTTTTGCCTTATCTTTTTAATAAGCTCAAATGTAAGGGAATTATATTTATAAGATTCTCCTGTATTTAATATTTTACCTGTACTGTAGGAGATAAATCCGGCTATCGTATGGTATTCATCGGATTCGGGAAGATCGATGTTGAAAATCTCATTAAATTCTGAAATATCCATTGATCCCAAAACATAATATTTGCCATCCGGTAGTAAACTGAAATTTTTAACTTCAGATTGAGGTGTATCACCTAAGTCACCAACAATTTCCTCGAGAATATCTTCCATAGTAATCACTCCTTCGGTTCCACCATATTCATCGGTTACAATTGCAAGTCTCTCTCCTCGTTTTTGCATCTCTTTCAATATCTCTGAAATTAATTTTGTTTCAGGAACAAAATATACCGGTCGAATTAAACTCTTGATATCAACTTGAGATTCTTCAGCAATTGATTTAATAAAATCCTTTGTGTGAAGTACTCCAACAATATTATCCAGTGAGTCTTCATAAACAGGAAGAAGTGAGTGTCCTGTTTTAATAATGTATTTCATGATTTCGGATTTATCATTTACCATTTCAATGGCACTCATTTCGGTTCTTGGTATCATAACTTCGTTAGCGTGGAGATCATTAAACTCAAAAATATTTTCTATAATCTCCTGCTCAGTCTTATTCAATGTTCCGCTTTTTACGCTCTCCGAAATTATTACTCTTATTTCATCTTCAGACATTTTGGTTTGATAAAAATTTGTTTCTTCCTTAAAAGGTATTAGGATTAAATTTCCTATCGCCGTAATTATTTTTACCGGATATTTAATAATCTTAGACAAAAATATTAAAGGGGAAATAGCTGCACGACCAATTATTTCTGAATACTTAAAACCTAAAGCTTTTGGAATTAAAAAACTGAAAAGTATAATCAAAAAGGAAATTAATAGTACCGAAGAAATTCCTGCTAATAGTTCCGAGTAAATATCTAACGCATGCATTGTTTCACCGTAAAATACTTTGTAAAACAATCTCATAAACAAATGAAAACCCAGGACCGCAGATGCTATCATGAGAAGATTCGTTGAAATTTGTATCGTTCCGTAAAATGAATTCGGGTCTTCCTGGATTGACTCAAATAAATCTGCCGCTGCGTCATTTTTTTCTTTTAGCTCTTCGATTTTACTTCTTCCGAATGATACGATAGCAATGTCTGCCGCGGAAAGTGCACCGGCAAGTAAGATTAAAATGACAACTAATACTGCTTCAATTATTAAAAAATCCATACGCAAAAATATAACTATTAGATGGTTTAGTGAAATAATCTGAGAAATGATGTTATGAATCTTTCTTTTTAATAAGGAAAGCTGATTAGAATCTTAAAATTTCACTAAATTTATCTTCAGATTATGAAATTCTCTAAAAAGATCGGTAATTAATAAAATGAAACCTCTGCAAATAAAAGTACTCGATAAAGCATTCCTATTGATTAAGTGGGACGAAAAATCCGAAAGTAAAATTGGATTGAAGTATCTGCGAGATGAATGTCCGTGTGCGAATTGCAAAGGCGAAACAATTTTATTAAAAACATATCGCCCGCCCAAAACTGCTATATTTAATCCTGAAATGTATAAAATTCAAAATATTCAGCCTGTTGGAGGATATGCAATTCAAATAAGTTGGTACGATGGGCATAATACTGGTATTTATTCTTGGGAGTATTTACAAAAGCTAGCTGAATATGAGTCAACTGGTCAAAGTCAAAACTATAATGCACTATTATGATAACAAAAGCTGAAATGAAATATTACTCTTCCCTTCTAAAAAAGAATTGTAGGGATGAAGAGAATAAGTTTTTAGTTGAAGGTGAAAAATTAATTCTTGAAGCATTAAGCAGCAGATTAGAATGTGAAGTAGTTATTTGTAAAAAAAAATTCTTTGATGAGAACGATGAAACTGTCGAGTTGCTTCGAAAACTAGTCCATAGATTTGAAATCATTTCAGAAAAAGAATTTCAGAAAATTCAAGCTACTGTTAATTCACAGGGCATTGTTGGTGTCTTTAAGAAAAAACCAACAAAAGCTTCTTCAAATGAGATTAAAGGAAAACTAATAGCCGCATTGGAAGGGATAAATGATCCTGGAAATGTTGGAACAATTATTCGTACTGCAGATTGGTTTGGTGTGAAAGAAGTTCTAATTAGTAATAGCTGCGCTGATATTTATAACCCTAAAACCATTCGAGCGAGTGCTGGTTCGTTTTTTCATTTAACTGTTATTATTGATGATAATCTAATTCAATCCTTAGATTCTTTTAAGAATAAAGGTTACAAAATTTTATGCGCTGATATCACCGGGAAGAATATTTATCATTATAAAAAAAGTGAAAAAGAAGTAATAGTTTTTTCAAACGAAGCGAACGGCCCATCGACCGAATTATTGAACATTGCAGAAGAAAGAGTGACGGTTCCTAAAAAAGGAATGGCGGAGTCACTTAATGTTGCAAGCGCCTCTGCCGTAATTCTGAGCGAGTTGACAAAAAATTAAATTCTTTAAAATCCCTATCTGATTAACAACATTTTTTTAGTTTGAATAAAACTTCCCGCGGAAATTTTATAGTAGTAAACTCCGCTTGCCCAATTTTCTGCTTTAAGTTGAATTTCGTGTGAACCTGCTTCTTTTAGTTCGTTTAATAAAGTTACAACTTTATTTCCTACAGCATTGAAGACTTCAATCTTAACTTTTTCAATCATCGGGATATTGAATCTAATTTTTGTAGAAGGATTAAATGGATTTGGATAATTTTGCTCTAGTTCAAATGATGACACCAAATTATTATCAACACTTATTTCATAACTGTAACTAAATGAGCCGTCAAGATCAATCTGTTTCAATCGGTAATAAATTTTTGATGATGCATAATTGCTCACATCATCAGAGAATGAATAATTTTGTGTTCGGGTCGTAGTTCCATTTCCGTTTACGCGTCCAACAGTTTTCCATTCTATAGCATCATATTTTCGTTGAACATCAAAACGCAAATTATTTGTCTCTGTTGCAGTCGACCAATCTAGTTTTACTGTCGTTCCCAAAATGCTAGCTGAAAAACTATTCAACTCTACCGGTACAGGTTGTGCTGCAGCAGAAATATTATCTATTCCAATTTGTGATACAACTACATCTCCTTTAAATCCACCGGCAACACTATGTAAAATTCTAACTTCACTTACTCCATTTAAAGTGGAATTGACGTTTGCTCCACCTGTTAGATTTGCAGCTTGGACTGAAAATGAAATTGGCTGCCAATCACTTGAAGCTGCTACGACTACCGGATTTACTGACCAAAAATCACCTCCAGGACCTTGAAGAGCAATTCGCATACTTAAAGTTGTTGAACCAAAATTCCTAACATGCATACTCACCGATGTAACTCCAGCTGCAAGGTAATCACCCGTCCATTGAGTTGAATTCATCACAACGAGTTTGCTTCCAGCACCACTTCCTCCATTGGAAGTAACCCTAAGATAATTGTCATCCGTACCCGCTGGGCCACCTGTAGCGATGTTTGTTGGTACATTGGGATTTGGACCACCGCTTCCCCAACCCTGTGTTGTTCCATCCTCGAAATTGTCAAATTGATTTGGAACGATAGCAAGTGCTGTTGAAATAACTACAGGAAAAAAAGCTAACCAGAGATAATTCAGAGCTGTTAATTTTTTATTCATAGCTTCTCCTTAAGAATTGTTATGAAAGTTTGAGAATAATTGATTTGGTATTATTTAATAGTCTTGTTAACTAAAATTCGGGACAAATGATTTAACTTAAAGTGATATGGCGCACAATGGAGGGATTAAATTTGATTAAACTAATTGTGGTTGAGAGTAAGATCCGCCAATGCCTGCATAGAAAATATTCTTCAATTATCCCTTACAAAATTTAACTGGTGGACCTTCCATTGCCTAAAAACTTTAACCTCACTAAAATATTCTGCGTTGTTCCTAAGAATTGTTCGAGAAGGAACAAGAATAAATTTAATTTTACAATTTATCATTTCTGAAACCAACTTCTGATCAATCGAGATCGTGTCGGAAGAGACATAGTTAAAATTTTCAAGTTCTATTACAAATTGTTCGGGCTTCTGAGATGTCACCAAAAGATTTACATATCGCCATTTATCAGACCCATCTCTCATGACATAAATCTTAGCATGTTCTTCACGAGTAATTTCATTCAGGAAATCACCAACGTTAACTTCATCTCTTGTGAGATAGCTTAACGAAGAGAATTGTGTGGTTTGCGAATTAAAAAAATAAATCAAAAGAATGAAAAAAATTACGAATCCATATTTATTCACCGGAGATGAATCAGAAGTCTCCAGCAAATGATAGAGCCAATATGCTGTGAATGGAAGAAGCAGCAGACTCCAGATCATTGCAATGCGCCAGTAATTGTGAGTCGGCATTGCTTTGATAACAAATGATAGAACAGAAAATGTAATTAATGTCCCGAGTAGAATTATGGAATATTTTTTTACTTTAGAATTTATCTTAGTTAGATAGAACAGTGATGCCAAACCGATAATGTTCAAAGATGTGATGTTAATGGTTAGAAATTGATAAATCGCATTATTTTTTATCTCCCCAACTATCTTCCCCTCATTGTATCTGCTGGTAACAGATGAGACAAATCCGTGGGCATTTTGATTTGCAGCGGTTGACAAGTAAATCCAGTATAAAGGAAATGCTGAAATGATTACGATAATGGCTAAAATTAATATTGCTTTTTGCTTGCTGGTTCTGTTCGATTTGAAAATCTGATAAGCAATAATAACAAACAGAAAAAGAGCAAAAATCCATGCTTCATACCTCGTTGTTATTCCAAAACTTAAGAAGATAATTGTCAGCCATAAAAAAGTGATTTTTTCATTCCTCAGCCATAAGAAAAAACATGCAATGGAAGATAAAATGAAAAAGAAAAAGTATATTTCAATTAGAGGTAGAACGCTGAACACTGCGATTGGAAGAAATATTGTAGCTAGAAAACCTGCGAGAATAGTAACAATTTTATTTTCAATAAGTTGTTGAGTTAAAACTATGAGCGAAAGCAGTGTTAACAGCCCAAATAACCCGCTCATTATTCGTGGTGTTACAAGAAGATCATAATGTATTTTGAGCGCAATTCCATTCACTATTTTATGAAACGGAAGCCATATCGAAAATAGTTGAGCTTCACCTTTATACCATTCGTATGCTTCTAACGTATGACCGGATTCATCAGCCGATAATGCAAAAAACTCCCTGGATAATAAATTGTACTCAACAATAAAAAATAAAACAACAATTGCCGCAATTGATAAGTAAAAAGGAATGTTTTCTTCAATGTTGGTTTTCATTCTTCCGGAATTATAATTTTTTAGATCATAAATCTATTCCCCTCCAAATTACGAAAATTTATTAAATGATTTTGATGTAACGCTGAATGAATAATCTGCTTGGCTTGATGGTGGAAACTGCTTTATGGTGAGTTAAATGTTGACTCAAAAAAACGCTATCTCTTTCATATCAACATGAACAATTCAAATTTCAATCTTAATATTCAAAGCAACGTAGAAATACTACTTAGCGGGTTTTGCACGTTCAACCAACGGTCTTTTCTTTTTATCCTTAGAATTTAGTTTGTCAAGAATTACATCAGCTTCATTTGGGGTTACATTAAAAAAGGAATAAGAGTCGTTAATGTGAATACCGGTCACTTTTTCTCCTGGAACTTTTGCTTTCTTCTTCAATAAATCTAATAATGCATGCGGAGTAAGATCGTCTTTCTTACCGAGAGCAAGAAACATTCTAGCTTTACCACGATCAGATTCGAATCTATTTTTTCCGCTGAATCGGTCTCCTCTTCGCTCAAATTGTCTCTTATTTCTTTGCTGATATTGCGTATTACCTGTCAGTCTTAAATCCTTATTTTGTTTTTGAGATTCGAATAAATCACGTATCTCAGCATAATTTTTTTCCTCAAGCTCGTTCTGGTAGGAATTCTTTATGAGTGCGGCAATGATTTTGGGGGGAACATTACTACTAAGCAAGTCATCGGCAATCTTTAGGTATTCTTCGGAAACATTAACTTCTACTAGACTTTTCAATTCTGCAACAATCTTTTCCCTCTTAAAACTAATAACATCTTTTACCTTCGGAATTCTTTGCTTACGAATATCAGTTTGAGTGAAATTTTTAATATACATGAGCTTGCGATGTTCCTCCGGAGTGATGAAAGTAATTGCTGTTCCTTCTTTTCCGGCACGTCCGGTTCTGCCAATCCGATGAAGATATGACTCTGCATCCTGAGGTAAAGCATAATTAATTACGTGAGTAAGCTCTTCAATGTCGAGTCCGCGAGCTGCAACATCTGTGGCAATAAGAACATTTATTTTCTTATTCCGAAACTTATTCAATATTTTTTCTCGAATATTTTGCGTTATGTCACCATGCAATCCTTCCACATCATAATCTCTATCAGCCAATTTTGACGAAACAAAATCAACATCATTCTTCGTTCTGCAAAAAACCAAACCAAAAAATTCTTGAGTTGTATCGATGATTCTGCAAAGTGCATCAAGCTTATCGGATTCCTTGACTTCATAATAAATTTGATCAGTAAGCTCAGTTGTCTGTCCCGATTTCTTTGTTCGAATGATTTCCCTTTTGCCCATATATTTTTTAGCAAGGGTCATTATTCTTTCGGGCATTGTTGCAGAGAATAAAAGTGTGCGTCTTTCTGCAGGCGTTCTTGACAAAATATCTTCTATGTCTTCAATGAATCCCATATTCAGCATTTCATCGGCTTCATCGAGCACAGCAAATGAGATCTTATCGATTGAAAAACTCTTACGGTTAAGATGATCGAGGATTCTTCCCGGTGTTCCAATTATGACATCAACGCCTTTTTTTAAATGACGGAACTGGGTGTCGTAAGATTGCCCTCCGTAAATTGGCGCAGCGTGAATATTTTTGTGTCCGCGCAATGAATTAAATTCTTCAGAAACTTGAATAGCCAATTCTCGGGTAGGAACAAGAACAAGGGCTTGAAGATGCCCCGCTTTTACTTGTAATTGCTCAATGATAGGCAGAGCAAATGCTGCCGTTTTTCCTGTACCAGTTTGTGCCTGACCAACTAAATCAATTTTGTTTTCAAGTATAAGCGGAATTATTTTTCTCTGAATCTCGGTCGGTTCTTCAAATCCTTTTAACTTTATTGCTTGAAGCAATTCCTCTGAAAAACCAAACTCATTAAAACCATTGTTAACCATAAAACTATTATCCTTAAAAATTTTTAATCAAAAACTAAAATACGGTTGTAGATAAAATCGAATGAAAAAGTCTTTTGCTTCGTTCTTTGTTCAATATACTCAGCAACTTTTTCTAATCTCTTTGGAATAGAGAGAATTTTTTCCTGAGCTTTAGTGGCTACTTCATTCAACCCGGTCAGCATTTCTATGTTCCAGAACTTAATTGCTTCCTCCACAATTTTTTTATAATCCCCTGGACCATAAATACCAACTCTTCTAACTACATCAGCCATTTCGCGGAAATTTGGCATTGAAAAGCCTGGCATATCAATCGCAGGTATAATGGCTGCTGCAGATTGAAGAGCTCGTGTTGGATCAATATCAAGTATGGCATTGAACACATTTCTATAAAAAGTAAAATGTTTTGCTTCATCAGCAGCAATACTACTTAGAATTCCCTCAAGCAAAGGTTCGTCTGCCCCAGCACTTGTACCAGTATTTTTATGTGAAATTTGAGTTGCTCTCTCTTGCAGTGTTGTGTAAACAAATACTTTGTAAGGATCTTTATCCCAATTAGGATTAAAACCTGATTCCTGGTAATGAAATTGCATCAGTTCAATCTCACGAAAACTAAACAAACGTGAATCACGCGCATAATCTCGTAGAACTCCACCATGTCTATCTTCTTCCGCTGTCCACATATTATTCCATTTAGACCAAAAGCTCTCATCACCAAGATGCTTTGCAATTATTCTATGAAAATGTGGAAGTCCTTCTTCAGTCAAGAGATTAATTGCAACGGCAACTCGAACTGAATCTTTTATTCCACGAACACGTTCGCGTAATTTTTTGATTACACTTTCTTTATCATCATTCATCTTTTCATCTGCCGGAAGATAATCGCTTGAAAACCATAATCTTCTCTTGGATATATGATCATGCATCCATTCTTTTACTTTTTGTTCAAGATGGTTTAGTACTTCAACTTTACTTGATAAATTATTATCATCATTATTGAGTTTGGAAATAATAACTTCCATTTATACCGCTTATAATTTTTTATTTATTAATAATGCTAACTAACCTTAAAACTTCCGGGCTGTTGGTTATCATTAAAATTACGAAGTGAATAACAAACGCTGCTATAAATGTGCTAAGGTAGAATTGTTTACTGTTTAAATATAGAGGATTCCCCTGTCAATTCATACCTATGCACCGAACCAGTTATCTGATGAATGTTTGTCGGTAATTTGTTTTGAACTAATAATTTTAGGAAAGATTATGATGATTTAGAATTGTATAACAATTTTAATTGATATCATCGCCTCGCTGCTTGAAAGTTTTATAGGATTTGACTGTCAGTTCTGCTAATTGTTTAAATAAATCTTTGTCAATTTCCTTAAAATTGAAACAAGACTTACCCTGCATTCTCTTTCTAAGCTAGTCCGAAATTTCCTTATTAATATCGGAATACATAGCGCGGTAAACCGCAATGAATAGAGTATTCGATTAATGTAAAGGTATTGATAGAAAGATAAATTCATATTAAGTTGGACAAAAAAAATATGGAAAA